>OJEO01000520.1_pt1 | contig 13910 bp, 14 predicted proteins | sample 1593621 | NCBI WGS metagenome assembly OJEO01 (sample SAMN05416875, study PRJEB24817) | seawater metagenome | isolation source: Sea water | place: Canada:Atlantic | collected 2013-11
ACGAGATGTAGAGAGGTCTCGTGGGCTCGGAGATGTGTATAAGAGACAGTTGCAGGACCCGATAGTGGTGATGCGGATGGTGATGGTGAGTTAGATGTAACTGAAACTTGGATATATACTGGGAATTATACTATTACACAAGCAGATATTGATGCTGGAGAAGTAGTGAACCAAGCAACAGCTAAAGGTGAAGCACCATCAGGTGAAATAGTAAGTGATGATTCTGGAGCAACAGTTAGTGATGATGATCCAACTGTTACAGTACTATGTCAAAATGCAGCGATAGCAATCGTGAAAACTGGAATATTTAATGATGAAGACCAAGATGGATGTAGTAATGTAGGGGAAACTATTAGTTACACCTTTACTGTTACCAACCAAGGAAGTGTAAGTTTAGCTTCCGTAAGTGTAACCGATCCGTTAATTACGACAATCAATGGTCCAACAGGTGACACAGATGGTGACAGTCAATTAGATATTACTGAGACTTGGGAATATACAGGAACGTACGCAATCACTCAAGCTGATATAACTGCAGGAGAAGTTGTAAACCAAGCCACAGCAGAAGGAACTGCTCCTGATGGAACTACAGTAAGTGATAATTCTGGAGCAACCATAAATGATGACGATCCAACGATAACAACGCTTTGTCAAAATGGAACAATAGCGCTTGTAAAAATTGGAACCTTTTCTGATGAAAATGGAGATGGGTGTACACAAGTAGGAGAAACTATCGTGTATGATTTCATAGTAACGAATACAGGTATAGTGGATCTAACGAATGTGATTGTAACTGACCCACTTGTAACTGTAAGTGGTGGCCCTATTAACTTAGCTTCAGGAGCAACAGATGCAACTACCTTTACAGCAGTTTATACGGTAACTCAAGCAGATATCGATGCTGGAGAAGTTGTTAACCAAGCTACAGTTGAAGGTACTACACCAGATGGAAATATAGTGAGTGATGATTCTGGAGAAACGATAAGTGATGATAATCCAACAATCACGACACTATGTCAAGCTCCATCTATGTCTTTAGAAAAAGTAGGTGTGTTAAATGATGAAAATGGAGATGGTATTCCACAAGAAGGTGAAACTATTACATACACCTTTAGTGTAACGAATACAGGAAGTGTAACATTGTATAATATAACAATAGATGATCCTTTACCAGGTATAGACATTCAAGGTGGTCCAATAGCTTCTCTTGAACCGGGTATGACCGATGATACAACATTTACGGCTACCTATGCTATTAATGATGCAGATATAGAGGCGGGTCAAGTTATTAATCAGGCTATTGTCACTGGAGATGATGATGAAGGTACCGTTGTAACCGATGAGTCTGATGATCCAAACAATGATGATAACGTTGACAACAATGGAGATGGAGAACCAGATGATCCTACGGTAGTAGTTATTGGAAATGTTGATCCTGTAGGAGACTTTGAAATATTCAATGGTATTACTCCTAACGGAGACAACCTGAATGATTACTTTGTAATAGCAGGTATTCAAGATTTCCCAGAAAACAATGTGAAGATATACAACCGTTGGGGTGTATTGGTATGGGAAACTGAAGGCTACGGAGGTTCTAATGGTCAAGAGAATGTATTCACAGGAGAGTCGAATGGTAGATCAACAATACGTGCCAATGAAGAATTACCAACAGGAACGTATTTCTATATACTTACCTTCCCATCGGATAATCCAGGGAAAGCAAGTTATTCAGGATACCTATATATAAATAGATAGAAAGTCAAAAGACCTCCCGGAGGTAATCTTCCGGGGGTATAAAAATATGTAACGATGAAACACAGTTATTATTTAGCCATTATAGTTTTGATTTTACTTGGGAGCTGCTTTTCGAGCAATGCCCAACAAGATCCGCAGTACACGCAATATATGTACAATACACAAATTGTTAATCCTGCCTATGCTGGATCGCGTGATGCGTTAAGTTTTGGATTATTGCTCCGGTCACAATGGGTAGGTCTGGAAGGAGCACCAAAAACAGGCACGTTTACGGTCAATTCACCTATTGGTGTATTAGACAATATGGGCTTAGGCCTATCGATTGTTCGTGACGAAATAGGACCAGCGGTAGAATCAAATGTAAATATTGATTATTCATATACGATCAATACTTCAGATTATGCTGAATTAAGTTTCGGACTTAAAGCTGGATTAGATCTTTTAGATGTTAATTTTAATAAACTGAGCATATTTGACCAAGGAGATATTTTTGAAAATAATATAGATAATAAATTACAGCCACAGATAGGTGCTGGGGTATATTACAATACAGAACGTTTCTATGCAGGATTGTCTGTACCCAATTTTTTAACCACGAAGCATTTTGATTCGTCTACATTAGAAAATTTTGATTTTGATAAAGATGTTGCACCAGCTGAGCGTTTACACTATTTTTTAATTGCTGGTTATGTGTTTGATATCAATGAAAACTTAAAGTTTAAACCAGCAACACTTATTAAAGCAGTAAGCGGTTCTCCTTTACAGTGGGATGCCTCTGCCAATTTTTTAATATATGATAAATTAACTTTAGGAGCTTCGTATCGATGGAGTGCAGCTTTGAGTGCTATGGCAGGTTTTCAGGTAAGTGATGAAATATTCATAGGGTTTGGTTATGATTACCAAACCACCGATATTGAAGATTACAGTGATGGATCCTACGAAGTATTTTTACGATTTGATCTCTTTAATAAGCCAGAGCGTGTGTTAACACCAAGATTCTTTTAATAAAATTCCCGCCATGAATAAGCCTATACTTAATAAATCAATTTTTTTCCTTCTCCTCTTCTTTACTATTGGAGTATCTTTTTCTCAACGTAAAGACATAAAAAAAGCCGATAAAGACTTTGATAAGTTTGCTTATATAGATGCACGTGAAATCTATTTAAAAGTTGTTAAGGACGGATATAAATCAGCAGAAATATATAAAAAACTAGGGGATACCTATTACTATAATAGTGACTACGATAATGCTGCTAAATGGTATTCGAAACTCGTAAACGAATACCCTGATAAAATAGAAACAGAATATTATTACCGTGCTGCCCAGTCTTTAAAAAGTTTAGGGAAGTATAAAGAGTCTGATGAATTGATGAAGCAGTTTACAGCTCGTGGAGGCAATGGAGTAATAGTAAAAAACTTTGAGAGTGATCCAAATTATTTAAATAGCATAGCAAAAGAATCACGAGAATTCATTTTAAAAGACGTTTCTATAAACAGTGATGTATCAGACTTTGGACCTTCTTTTTATGGAGATAAAGTAGTCTATGCAACATCAAGGGCTAGTTCAGAAGGAGGAAAGGTTTCAGAATGGAATAATCAGCCTTTTCTAGATTTATTTATAGCTGATGTTAATAAGGATGGAAACTTAATTAACGCACAGCCTCTTCCTGGAGATGTAAACACTAAATATCACGAATCTACCCCAACCTTCAGTAAAGATGGGAGTACTATGTATTTTACCAGAAATAATTTTTTAGATGGTAAAAAAGGAAAAGATAGACAAAAAACGATACGGTTAAAATTATATAAAGCCACTAAAAGTGGAGAATTCTTTTGGACAAATATTGTTGAACTTCCATTTAATAGCGATACTTATTCAGTAGCACACCCAACATTGAGTAGAGACGGAAAGCGCCTATATTTCTCTTCTGATATGCCAGGAACTATAGGGATGTCAGATTTATGGTACGTGGATATTTTAGGAAAAGACAGCTATGGAGAACCTGTAAATCTCGGAGATGAAATTAATACCGAAGCCAGAGAGTCCTTTCCGTTTATTAGCGAAGAAAATAACCTTTACTTTTCAACTGATGGTCGCGCAGGATTAGGAGGATTTGATATATACATTACTCCATTAAATAACGAAGGAAAACCTGGGGTTGTAAAAAACTTGGGTGAACCTGCCAACAGTAGTCAAGATGATTTTGGATTTATCATAAAAGAAACAAAACGCAGAGGATATTTAACCTCCAATAGAGGTGGAGCTCGTGGTAGTGTAGATGATGAAATATACTTGCTTAAAGAAAAATGTCAGATAACAATTACGGGTCTAGTGACAGATGTTGATAGTGGCGAACTATTACCGGGGGCAACCGTAGTACTTTTAGATGCTGATAATAAAGAGGTTAAAAGTGTAGTAGTAGGTGAAGATGCGAGATATACCTTAGTTGCAGATTGCGATAGTAAATATGCAGTTCGGGGAACAAAAGAAAGTTACCAGCCCAATGAAAAGTTGGTAGAGACACCTACAAAAACAGGAACTGTAGAAGTACCATTGCCATTAAAACTAGTTGATTGTCCACCTGATGATTTAGGATGCCGACTTAGCTTGCAACCTATTTATTTTGATTTTGATCGCTATAACATCCGTCCTGATGCAGAAGTGGAGCTTGCAAAAATTTTGGCTGCCCTTCGAGAGTATCCAGAATTGATAATCCATATAGAATCTCATACCGATTCACGAGGTAATGACGATTATAACGAAGCATTATCTGAAAAAAGAGCGCAATCTACTCTTAACTGGTTAGTTAAAAAAGGTATCGATCGCAATAGGCTGAGTGCAAAAGGATATGGTGAAAGTCAATTGGTTAATGAGTGTTCAAATGGAGTAAAATGTACTGAGGAAGAGCACCAACTTAATAGAAGATCTATGTTTATTATTCAGAATTAAAAATTTAAAAAAAGATTTATATTTATTATCTCCCCTTTATAAATGAAGCAGATTAAACCTGACTTTTATTTAACTAAAGACTCTTTTATCCCACTAAAACACTGAAGAGTAGTTAGGGTAAATTACTAATACATTTTAAAGTTTAATACTAATTTTAAAATGTAATTATGAAGGCAATTTCGAAAGAGATGATTATTGTATTTATTTTTTTGTTTGCGAATGCTTCTTTTTCGCAAACCAGTAAAATAGCAAAAGCAAATAATCAATATGATAAATATGATTATATAGATGCGAGAGAAATCTACCTAAAAGTCGTTGAAAACGGTTTTACTTCTGCAGAGATATATAAAAAACTAGCAGATACATATTATTACAACAGTGACTATACAAATGCTGTACGGTGGTATGATAAACTTATTGCAGAATATCCCGAGGAGATTGAAACTGAATATTACTACCGGATTGCACAATCACTGAAAAGTGTTGGTGAGTATGAAAAATCTGAAGAAATGATGGATACGTACCTAAGTATGGGAGGCGTAGAAAGAGAGGTTAAGAAATTTGAGAGTGATTCAGAATATTTAAAAAGCTTAGGAGTACACCCTTTTAAATATGTAATAAATAAAGTAGCGGTAAATACAAAGTTTTCAGATTTTGGACCTTCATACTATAATAACAAACTACTATTTTCAGCTTCAAAATTAGATAACAAGCATTTTAAAACCCATAGTTGGACTAATTTACCATATTTAGATTTATATGTTGCAGATGTTGATAGTTTAGGGGGACTTTCTAATGCGAAACCTATAAAGGGTACTTTAAATACGGAGTATCATGAATCTTCACCCGCAGTTACCAAAGATGGTAAGACCATGTACTTTACTAGAAATAATTATATTGATGGAAAAAAAGGATTTGATAAATCGCGAACTATTCGATTAAAGCTCTACAGAGCAACCTATAACACTAAAGAACAAAGCTGGGAAAATGTAAAAGAACTGCCGTTTAACAGTTCTAATTATAGTACAGCTCACCCCGCCTTAAGTAAAGACGAAAAAAGACTTTATTTTGCTTCCGATATGGAAGGAACCTTTGGTAGATCAGATATTTGGTACGTTGATATATCAAAAGCTAGTGACGGCTCATACACATATGGAATCCCCGTTAATTTAGGCCCTGAAATAAATACCAAAGCACGCGAAACATTTCCATTTATAAGCGAACGTAATAATTTGTATTTCTCCAGTGATGGTCACGGGGGGCTTGGTGGATTGGATATTTTTGTATCAGCAATTGATAAAGACGGAAACCTCCAACAAATATCAAATTTTGGGGATCCTATTAATACTAATATGGACGATTTTGGTTTTATAACCAAAGAATCTAAAGGTACTGGTTATTATACTTCGAATGTAGATGGAGGTCGTGGAAGTATCGATGATGAAATTTATTATTTCTATGAAAAATGTGTTATGACCATAAATGGTGTAGTAACCGATATTGATACAGAAGAATTATTACCAGGAGCTGAAGTTTCCATCCTTGATGAAGATAATAAGTTAATAGAAAAAGTGAGTGTAGGTGAAGATGCCACATTTAGTTTTACTACAGAATGTGATACAAAATATATCTTGAGAGGAACAAAAGACAAGTATTTTCCAAAAGAGGAAACGGTAGAAACGCCCGATGAAGGAGGAGTGATAGATGTAAATATTCAATTAAAATTAGAAGAACCGTGCTCACCTAATGATTTAGGGTGTCGTTTAAAACTACAACCTATCTATTTTGATTATGATAAGGACGACATTCGTCCAGATGCATCAGTGGAACTTGCTAAAATACTATATGCAATGCAACTGTACCCAGAGTTAATTATCCATATAGAATCGCATACTGACTCTAGGGGTAGAGATGCATATAATGAGAAGCTTTCAGAGAGGAGAGCTCAATCTACGTTAAATTGGCTTATAGAAAGAGGGATTGATGAGAATAGATTAAGCGCAAAAGGATATGGAGAAACACAATTAATAAATAAATGTAGTAACGATGTTGATTGTACCGAAGAAGAACATCAGTTAAATAGAAGATCTATGTTTATAATTCAAAATTAATCTAACTAACCAAATTATATTTTTTTAAAAGCGTCCAATAGTTTTATTGAACGCTTTTCATTTTGGTTTTATTTACAAGGTGCTATTTCGTATTTTTGAAAAAATTGAAATTTCCCATGACAGAAGAGAAAGTAATTCTTGTAAATGAAAAGGATGAAAAAATAGGGCTAATGCCAAAAATGGAAGCACATGAAAAAGCATTGTTGCACCGAGCTTTTTCTGTATTTGTTTTTAACGATAACAATGAAATGATGCTTCAGCAAAGAGCATTACATAAATATCATTCGCCAGGTTTATGGACAAATACCTGTTGTAGCCATCAAAGAGATGGAGAGAGTAATATTGATGCGGGGAAACGTAGGCTACAAGAAGAAATGGGCTTTTCAACTAATTTAAAGGAAACCACTTCGTTTATTTATAAAGCGCCTTTTGATAATGGTTTAACCGAACACGAGTATGACCATATGCTTGTGGGAAAATTTAATGGCAAACCCAATATTAACCCAGATGAAGTAGCCGCTTGGAAATGGATGTCTATGGAAGCTGTGGAAAAAGATATGAAGTCTAATCCAGCTATTTATACAGCTTGGTTTAAGATTATATTCGATAAATTTCAAGAACATCTTGCGGTATGAGTTTAACGGTTTTTAGAAAAGCACATTTTAATGCAGCGCATCGTTTATTTAAAAAAGAATGGAGTGATGAAAAAAACCGCGATTTTTTTGGTAAATGTAGCAACCCCAACTATCACGGACATAATTACGAAATTGAAGTAGGGATAACCGGAGAAATTGATCATGAAACAGGTTATTTAATCGATTTAGATTTTCTGAAAACAATTATAAAAGAAGAAGTAGAAGACCCTTTTGATCATAAAAACTTAAATGTTGAAGTTGAAGAATTTAAAAGCTTAAATCCAACAGTGGAAAATATTGCTATCGTAATATGGAATAAACTTCGTAAACGGTTGGACAACAAGTTTGAAATTTCAGTAAAACTATATGAAACACCACGTAATTTTGTAGTCTATACCGGTTAAAAATGAATAAACTCCCTAAACTATATCCTTTAAAATTCGCTCCTATACTAAAAGAAAAAGTATGGGGAGGCACTAAATTGTCTGAATTTCTTGGGAAAGAAGGTAGGGGTAAAAATAAATACATAGGCGAAAGCTGGGAAATTTCAGATTTAGAGAATGGAACTTCGGTAGTGTGCAATGATTCTTTTAAAGGACAATCTTTGCCAAGCTTAATAAAACGCTACAAGGGTACGTTGGTAGGAGAAAAAGTCTATAAACAGTTTGGAGACACGTTTCCTTTATTGTTCAAGTTTATAGATGCTTATGAAGATTTGTCCGTGCAAGTGCATCCTGGCGATGTTCTAGCAAAAAAACGGCATAATAGTTTTGGAAAAACCGAGGTTTGGTACATTATCAATGCTGAAAAAGATGCTCGTTTAATACTTGGGTTTAATACCAAAATGACTGAAGCAGGTTATCTAAAAAAGCTTTCAGAAGGAAAAATTTCCGATATACTTCATTCCGAAACGGTACAGGCTGGAGATGCTTTTTTTATAGCACCAGGCACCATTCATGCAATTGGAGGAGGTATATTATTAGCTGAAATACAACAAACTTCAGACATTACCTACCGAATTTACGATTGGGATCGTCCCGATATAAATGGTGAAATGCGCGATTTACACACCGATTTGGCAAAGGATGCTATAAACTATAAGGATGTGGAGCCCAAAATAGTGTATCAAGATAGTACCGATGAAATAATCCCTTTAAAAAGTCTTCAATATTTTAAAACCAATAAGCTAAATATTACTGAAACATTTACCCGAAATTTAGCCGAAATTGACTCTTTCACCGTCTATATGTGTACCCAAGGAGAGGCAATATTAGAAACGATAGCAGGTTCAGAAAGTATAAAAAAGGGGGAAACAGTATTAATTCCCGCGTGTTTTACTTCAATTAAAATAAAATCTACTTCTGTAACACTTTTAGAAACATACATTCCGTAATTGTTCGTACCTTGCGCAAAATTAAATATTTATAAAATGGCAAGTGTACGCGACTTAAAAAGGGACATAAATTATGTGTTGGGTGATATTATTGAAGCTGTCTATATATGGCAACTTACCCATCCTAAAAAAGAATCCAAAGAATCTGAAAAAATCATCGATGAGGCCATCGCGGTTTTTGATGCCTTAATAATAAAGGTAAACCAAAAAGATGTTGAAAATAAAAAGCAACACTTTAAAGGAATTAATCAAGAATTAGAAACTGAAGGAAGAAAGTTAATTGATAAAATTAACGCATTATAAGCTGTCCCTCATAGTTTTTCGTTCTGTTATAAAAGACTCTAAAAGCGTTCCGTATTTAGAGTCTTTTACTTTTGGCGTAAGTGAGGTGTAAACAGTGTCCAAGTATTTTACATTGGCATCATATACTTCTGTTAACAATAAATAAGGGGCAACTTCTTTGTCTTTATTATTCAAAGCAAAATTTACAGTAGCTAGGTATCTGCCAGATAATGTAGAAAGCTTTTTTCTTTTAACAGCTTCAATTAAAGAGTCATTACCATCTTTTTGAGCTGTAAATTCTTCCTTTATTAAATCTAAGTTTCTATCTGCAAATCGTTGCATTAACTTTTTGTATTCATCAAGTGCTTGCTCATTTTCAGAGCCATTTACTATAAAATCATCTCCAAATTTTTTCAAACTAGTATTTATAATAATCTCACCAGGTTCAGCAAAAAAGGGAATACGGTCTTCTCTTAGCGTTCCATCTTTTAATCGTAAATACAAGTAATATATTTCAGGACTTTCTATTTCTTCCACAAAAGAAAAATTAGGATTACCATCTACTGCTACAGAGTCAATTGAAACTAATGTAGAGTCTTGAATCTTTTGTAATAATAATGTTCCTTTTTTTAATCCTTTTACGTTTCCAGAAAGGTTCATTTCCAATTCAGGATTTGAGTTTGAACAACTAACTAAAAACAATGCGGTTAAAATGATGGAGAGTATTCTCATTAGATATTTAAATTTTAAGGTCGCAAAGATGCATATTTTGTAGATAACAGAAAACCTGAATAGGTAAATATTTTGACTATCAAAAAGACAACAATAAATAAATTATGAAACAGCAGCTAATTGCATTAATATGGTACAAAGTATAGCAGCTACAGTTCCAATGGCATATCCAAACACAGCCAAAAGAACACCAACCGTTGCTAACGAAGGATGAAATGCAGAAGCAACGATAGGCGCGGACGCTGCACCACCTACGTTAGCTTGGCTCCCCACCGCAAGGAAAAAGTAAGGAGCTTTAATTAACTTAGCAACTAAAATTAATAAGCCCGCGTGTATTATCATCCAAACCAAACCAATGAAGATTAAACCAAAGTTTTCAAAAATGAGTGTTAGGTCCATTTTCATACCAATACTGGCCACAAGAATATAAATAAAGACACTTCCAAATTTACTGGCTCCAGCGCCCTCATAACTTCTCAATTTTGTAAAGGATAGTAAAACCCCAATAATGGTCGTTAGGGAGATCATCCAGAAAAAAGAAGAGCTTAAAAATGTAAAAATATTTCGGGTAATTCCTTTAGGGAAACTATTTACAAAATCTTCAAAGAAGGTGCTGAGATACCCGGCTCCAAAATGAGCAAAACTAACAGTACCAAAGGCAATGGCGGCGAGAATCATTAAATCAGTCAACGTTGGGTTTCTATCTACTGTAGCTGCATAATCTGAAACTTTTTGTTTTAACGCTTCAATTGCTGATGTATCAGACTGTAGCCATTTATCAATTCGTGCAGATTTTCCAATTCCTATTAAAATAATAGCCATCCAAATATTGGCAACTACGATATCTACAAACACCATTCCTCCATATAATTCTTGGTTGTATCCGTAAATTTCGAGCATCGCGGTTTGGTTGGCGCCACCACCAATCCAGCTTCCAGCTAGGGTTGATAATCCTCTCCATACAGAATCAGCACCTGCTCCACCAACGGTTTCGGGCGAAATAGTCCCTATTAATAAAACGGCAAGCGGTCCGCCAATTACAATTCCCACGGTACCTGTAAAAAACATAATCAATGCTTTTGGGCCGAGGTTAAATACAGCTTTTAAATCCATGCTTAACGTCATTAAAACCAATGCTGCCGGTAACAAATAACGGCTAGACATATAATAAAGACTCGAGCTACTTTCTACTACTTCTCCTGTTTCAGAAACGGTGGTCCAATCTGGGGCGATTACCCCAAAAGTGGTTAGTAAGGCCGGTAAAAAGTACGCCATAAATAAAGCCGGAACTATTTTGTAGAACGAATTCCAAAAACCAGTTTTTTTTGAGGAGGTATAAAAAATAACCCCTAAAGCCAACATTAAAACACCGAAAACAATGGTGTCATTTGTAAAAAGGGGAGTGGTGTCAATGATTTCTTGCGTAAGATTATCTTGCATAGATAGAATAATTAGTTTGCTTGCAAAATACAATTAATTGTGTAAAAATTACTTGTTACTCTTTTTTCTTCGGAAGTCTATTCGAGTTTTTCAGCATTTCGTGTAGCATCCACTCAATTTGCCCATTGGTACTGCGGAATTCATCTGCGGCCCACTTTTCAACGGCTTTCATCATATCTTCATTAACGCGCAAGGCGAAGGCTTTCTTTTTAGGCATACACTAATTTTCTTCAATAAATTCAGTAATTACGGTAATCAATTCTTCGGAAATAGGAAGGTCATATTGATTGTACGATTTTCCATTTTCAAGATCGTTGCCTTCTATTTCTTTTAAAATATGGTTCATCTTTGGGATGATTCTATACATTGCGCTGGGTTTTGCTTTGTGCAAGGCTTCTGCTTCACTTACCTGAACTTGCAAGTCTTTGTCACCATTTACTATTAAAACAGGAATATTTAGCTTCGCAAGTTCTGTCTGTGGATTGTATTGCATCCAATTATAAATAAAAGGCTGAATGTCGGCACGGAAAATGGAAGCCAATCCCGGACTATAATTTTGGGCCGTACCATTTACCCGAAGGTCATCAAATGATTGGCGTGCATTATCTACCAAACCGGGAGCTTGTTTTGCCAGTTGATCGACAATAACATCATCAATTTCTTGGCCAGCTCCAGCTATGGAAATAAATCCATTTGCTCTATTTTGGGCAGCAATCATCCCTACTAACGAACCTTGACTGTGACCAATAATGTAAAGTTTGTTGAAACGATCATCATTTTTAAAATATTTTGTTACTTCGATAGCGTCTTCAATAAAATCATCAAATTTGATTTTCTTTTCATCTATGTTGCCCGTTTTCATGATTTTTACAATCCTTTTGTCATATCGAAAGCTGGCGATTCCATTTTTGTACAACGCTTCCGCTAAAAATTTAAGCGAGTTGTTTTTCAGCATATTTTGGTTGCCATTCCTGTCAGTAGGTCCAGAGCCAGCAATTATAATAACAAGTGGTGGTTTTTCCGAAGTCTCGGGCAATAGTAACGTGCCTTCAACCAAAGGAGTGATTTTAAGTTCTTCGGAAGTGAAATTGTCTTGGGCAAAATTGGTTCCGAAGAAAAATAGCGCGAAAATTATAAGTAACTTTTTCATAGCGTTTTGTTTTAATGGCTTATTTTTTCTGAATAGGTATTTAAAATACGTTTTGCTTCAGCTTCTTTTTGGGTTCCTAATAGTAGTTTTTTTCCGTTTTTGAATTCTATCTGTATGCCCTTATTCCCTTTTACGTTCAAAGCCCCACTGTTTTTGGTAAACCCGGTGCGGTAGCCCCAACCGCCATATTCGGTTATGGGTTTGTATGTGCGTACATTACAGGATGATATGTCCCGCCAAAATAATAACCGCTCGTTTAAATTAAACGGCCAAAAAGCATAATGAATACCTTTTTCGTCTATTTTGGTTTCCAGTTTGGTAAAAAAGAGTAAACAGACCAATATCACCACGGTCACAACTGAAATGCCAAGAACAATCCAAAACTGAATGGGATCCTTGTCCATGATTTCAGAAATGTTTACTATTGGAATTATACAAACCGCAATTACAGCAATAACAAGCAAACGCAGCCACCATTGATCAAACCGTTGTGTCTCTTTAAAAACCCGCATACTATTACATGTTTAATGTTCCCGCATTTACAACAGGCGAAGCATCTTTATCACCACATAAAATTACCATTAAATTGCTTACCATGGCGGCTTTTCGTTCTTCGTCAAGATCGACAATTTGCTTTTTGCTCAGTTCATCAAGGGCCATTTCAACCATACTGACAGCACCTTCCACAATTTTATGACGTGCCGCTACAATAGCGGTGGCTTGTTGTCTTTTAAGCATAGCACTGGCAATTTCATTAGCATACGCCAAATAGCCAATACGCGACTCCAAGACTTCGATCCCGGCGATGGTAAGGCGTTCGTCAAGACCTTTTACCAAGGCTTCGTTTACTTCTTCCATGCTGGAGCGCAAGGTAATATCGGCATCCATACCTTCATCGGCAAAATTGTCGTATGGGTATTTACTGGCCAATTCACGCACAGCAGCATCGGTTTGTATGCGGACAAACTCTTCGTAATTATCAACATCAAAAGCAGCTTTATGCGTATCGCGTACGCGCCAGACCAAAATGGTACTTATTATAACGGGGTTTCCCAGCTTGTCGTTCACTTTCAAGCGTTCACTGTCGAAGTTTCGGGCACGTAGGGATATTTTTTTCTTAGCATATAATGGGTTTACCCAAAAAAGACCATTCTTTTTTATGGTCCCTATGTACTTTCCGAAGAGCAATAACACTCTAGATCCATTCGGGTTTACAAGAACAAAACCCGGTAAGGTCAATAGCCCTAAGAAAAACAAGGCGATAAACCAAGCGTTTTTGGTAAGGAGCAGACCAACTACGCCTGTTGCGATAATAATAAAAAATACAAACAGCATGAGGTAGCCATTAGCTGGGGTGATTGTTTTTTCGTTTGACATGGTGGTTAAATTTAGTTTGATATTAAAATGATATTAAACCTGTCTCTTATACACATCTCCGAGCCCACGAGACCTCTCTACATCT
>OJEO01000521.1_pt1 | contig 13883 bp, 8 predicted proteins | sample 1593621 | NCBI WGS metagenome assembly OJEO01 (sample SAMN05416875, study PRJEB24817) | seawater metagenome | isolation source: Sea water | place: Canada:Atlantic | collected 2013-11
ATCTACACGTAAGGAGTCGTCGGCAGCGTCAGATGTGTATAAGAGACAGGCTAAGGAGTTCAAACTTTTTAAGCTGTTAGCTGAAGATCCTGAACGCGTATGTACAACCGAAAAGTTAATTACACATTTGTGGCCAAATAGAGGACGTGCAAATAAATCAGATCTTTATCAATACATGCATTTATTGAGAAAGAAAGTTGAACTAGATCCCGACAATCCGCATTGGATCATAACCATTAAAGGTGTCGGTTATAAACTGCATATATAAATAGTTTATTTCTAGTTTGTGTCGTGACAAAAACTGAACGCTAGTATTTATATCTGTTAGCAGAGATTTGTTCACTGATTAGTTAAAGGCAAAGCAAATAATTTCATCTTATCTGGGACAAGTATCGCAGCGACTAAATGGTAAACAAACCTATTTATTCACTGCGACCAATATTGAGATAACTCACAAATTTGAAACATGGATATTGCATTGTGATAGTGTTACATTCACCCAGCTTTTAGTCCTGTTCCTTTTTCGTATCATCTTCTATTTGTTCAGGTGCTAACGCTTTTTTGCGCTTAATAATTTTCATAGCACCTGCATCTTGGATATCTACGAAAGTTTTCTTAATAACCTTTCTTGGCTTATTCGATGCTGACTTTTTATCTTGAACGACTTTAACTTTAGCTTTTACAGCTTTAGCTTTCTTAGGTTTCAAGCCCTTAAACTTAACTTTAATTCCTTCAACTTTGGTAAAAGTAATTTTTTGCTGGAGAAAAGCCTCTACATTTTTAAAGCTTAGCCAATCATTGGGTCCAACTAATGAAATAGCATCCCCTTTTGTTCCTGCACGGCCAGTACGGCCGATACGATGAACAAACTCTTCAGTGTGCTTTGGCATATCAAAATTAATGACGTGTGAAACATTAATTAAATCAAGGCCACGTGAAGCTAAATCAGTCGTTACTAATATTTTATGCTGGCCTTTTGAAAAGCTGTCCATAATTTGATTTCGTTGGCTTTGATTCAATTCACCACTCAATGCAACAGCATTAAGATCTTGCTCTGAAAGTAGCTTAGCTAAGCGTTCAGTATCACTGCGTGTTGCCGTAAAAATGATAATTTGCTGCGATTTTTCACTCGCTAAGAAATGCTGTAATAACGCCTCTTTTTGCGTGAGATTATCTGCAAGGTAAAAACGCTTAGTAATATCTACATGCTCGCTATGCCCTGCTTCTACAGCAATTCGTTTAGGTTTACTAAGCAGCTCTGTTGCAAACTCATTTACTTGCGCGTGGTCTAGGGTTGCTGAAAATAGTAACGTTTGACGTTTACGATGATCGGCCGCCTTATTAATTTGACTAAGCTCCTTACTGAAGCCTAAATCAAGCATGCGATCAGCTTCATCTAAAATCAGTAACTCTAAGCCATTCAAGTGAAAATGCCCTTGCGTCAGGTGATCAGCTAAACGTCCTGGCGTTGCAACAATGAAGTGGGGCTCTTTCTCTAACACTTTCACCTGGTCATTAAAGTTTTCCCCGCCTAAAATCAATACCGCCTTAAACTGAGTATTGGCAGTAAATAGACGTAGCTGGCTGAAAACTTGTTTCGCAAGCTCACGTGTTGGCGTTAATATAACAACACGTGGATCACGTTTTGATAAAGCTCTGTTCTTACTTAATCGCTGCAAAGCAGGAATGATAAAAGCTAAAGTTTTACCAGATCCTGTTTTTGATGAGGCAATTAAATCATGCCCCGCCATTGCTGCAGGAATAGCCTGTTGCTGAATTTGTGTTGGCTCGTTAAAACCAAGATGCTCTACGGTATCTATCAAACATCTATCTAAACCAAAATCACTAAATTGCACTAAGCATTCTCCTAAACGTATTTAAAGTGGTTAAACTGATCATTAGAGATGTCATTAACCCGCTGCAATTCTTGCTTCTACTACGACCAAGGCTTGCTCAATTCTTTCAATAACTTTACTTTGATCTAACAAGGCTAAAGTAATGTCAAGGGATGGTGAGTTACCGCCACCGGTAGCAGCAACACGAAGAGGCATACCTACTTTACCCATGCCAAGTGCTAATTCTACTGCCGTATCATTGATTGCTGCATGAATAGGCTCTGGTGACCAATCAGTTAAGGCAGCTAATTTATCTTTAACTAACATCATTGGTTCTTTAACCACTGGACGTAAGTGTTTTTTAACTGCTTTTGCATCAAGTTCAGTGAAGTCTTCATAAAAGTAACGTGAGATATCAGCCATTTCTTTTAATGTTTTAACACGGTCTGCTTGAATTTTTACGACGTCTGCCAACGCAGGTCCATTATCAGTATTAATTCCTTGATCTGCCATATGCCATGCTAGATGCTCTGCAACATAAGCTGGATCCATGGTTTTCATGTAATGCTGATTTACCCAAATAAGTTTATCGGTATTAAATCCTGATGGCGCACGATTACAATCTTTTAAATCAAACAATTCAATCATTTCTTCGCGAGAAAATATTTCTTTATCACCATGAGACCAACCTAAACGTACTAAATAGTTTAGAAGTGCTTCAGGTAAAAAACCATCATCACGATATTGCATAACACCAACAGCACCATGGCGTTTAGATAAACGCTTACCATCATCACCTAAAATCATAGGGATATGTGCGTATTGAGGTACGTCTGCACCTAATGCTTTAAGAATGTTAATTTGTTTAGGGGTATTACTAACATGATCATCTCCACGAACAACATGAGAAACTTTCATATCCCAATCATCAACCACAACGGTTAAGTTATAAGTGGGTGTGCCGTCAGAGCGAGCAATGATTAAATCATCTAATTGCTCATTGCTTATTGCAATATCACCTTTAACCATGTCTTTAATAATAACGTCGCCTTCAAGCGGGTTCTTAAAACGAATTACAAATGGTTTATCTGTCGGGTGATCTGTACGGTCACGCCATAAGCCATTATACTTTTCAATCTCGCCTTTTGCTTTCGCTTCTTCACGCATTGCATCAACTTCTTCGCTAGTGCTGTAACAACGATAAGCGTTACCCGAAGCAAGTAATTGTTCTATTGTTTCGTTATATCGATCAAAACGTTCCGTTTGAAAGTATGGACCATGTGTCCACTCAAGATTTAACCAGTTCATTCCATCCATAATGGCATCAACAGAAGCTTGGGTTGAACGCTCTAAATCGGTATCTTCAATGCGAAGAATAAAGTCACCGCCATTTTTCTTGGCGTATAACCAGCTATATAATGCAGTACGGGCGCCACCAACATGTAGGTAACCTGTTGGGCTTGGGGCAAAACGTGTTGTTAAAGTCATAAGAGTCTCTAAAGGCTCACTAACAGCGCCTATTTGGCGGCATTAGGAGTATAAATCAAAAAATTGACCGCATTTTAACACCGCAATTAAGTTAATTCATCACTTTGATGTAATTAAATAGTTTATCTTTGCAATGGGCTTTAATGGGGAGAAAAATGAGCAATAATTATTGAATTTTAGAGGTGGAAATGCAGGCTAAATAACTACAAATAATAATTAAAATGTCTATAAAAAGATTGAGCGTGAATATAAAGATAATAAATTTTTAATGAATAATATTGGAATAATACTAAAAGAAAATAAGAAGAATAAAGAATGGTGGACGATACTGGGCTTGAACCAGTGACCCCCGCCTTGTAAGGGCGGTGCTCTCCCAACTGAGCTAATCGTCCAATCATTTTCAGAGACATTTTGCTAAAAGCAGAAGTGGTGGACGATACTGGGCTTTATCCAGTGACTTGGTGCGGGCTTGTAAAGAGCAGAAGGTGTTTTCCCTTATTTTCTTTAGCTGCGCAAGTATTTTGTCTACCTAACACTTAAAACAAAGTGGTGGACGATACTGGGGTTCTAGGGATTTTCCCCTCTAAAGTAACATAAATCGCCATACTCACCATATTTAAAGGCATACAAAGGTGGGTTACTTCTCCAAAGTATGGCAAATTATGAGGTTAACAACCCCTTAAACTTAATTTAATTCCTATGGCTATAAAAAACGAACTATCAATTCTTACCAAAGCTGAGCAGCTTGATCTATATTCTCCGCCGCTATTATCACTTGAACAACAACGATTGTATTTTACGCCAAACGAGATCGAGTTAACAGAGTTGAAAAGTATTCGCCTAAGGAACCACCGATGCTATTTCATTGCGTTATTAGGGTATTTTAAGTCTAAGCCTGTGATTCTTTCACCTAGCTTTAACCTCATCTTTGACGATATGCAGTTTATTTCAACGCAAGTTCAAGGAGGCAAAGGGATCAGGCCTTTCAGCATTAATAAGATGCAGCGTGACCGTATATATCAAAGAATACTGAGGTTATTAAACTATCAGAAATGGGACGAAAGTCTGCACTTTGCGCCGCTGTACGAACATCTTGTTATGGTCGGCAAAGCTTGGCTTGAGCCTCGTTATCTATTCGATGCAGCCGCTGAATATCTAGCAACGCATAGAATTGCCATCCCTAAATATACTGTCTTACAAAAGCTTATCAGTCGTGTTATCCAACAGGTCAAGAAGGCGTTAAATAATAAGCTTCGTATTCATGTTTCATCTGAACTACACGGATTTCTAAATACTATTATCGATGACAAAGATGGGCTCTCCTTAAGCCAGCTTCGAGCCGGTGCAAAAAGCGTTATGGTGACAGAGCTAAAAAAAGAACTGACGGTGTATCATCAGTTACAGCCTTATACAAGACAGATTGATAATGCTGTTAAGGGCTTAGCCTTATCGTCTAAAAACCAACAACACTTCGGTGAAATGGTGGATTATTATGGCAGTAAACTAAAACGCTTTAAGCGTCCACAGCAACACCTATGGTTGCTGTGTTTTCTGACTCAACGCATACGGCAAAGCCTAGAGCGATTGGCTGATGGGTTTATTCATCATATCCGTAAACAACAAGAAGCTGCGCATGCGTTTGCCCAACAGGCAGTGTTTGACTCATGGAGGTCAGCTGCAGACAATGTCACCAAAGCCGCAGAATTACTGCATCTGTTTGTTGATGACAGTATCGACGATAATCAACCATTTGCAACGGTTAGGCAACAAGCATTAAGTGTAATGAATAACCAAGATATAGAAACGCTATGCCTGTACTTAAAAAAGCAAAAACGCACGGTAGAAGAATATCAATGGCAATATTATGATGATCAAAACGGGTTAATTGAGCAGTTATTAAGGCCCGTGTTTCTATGTCTTGAATGCCAAGCAGGTAAAGGCTCAGAAGCATTAGTGACCCAGCTCAAAACCACAAAAACAGAACTATTAGCAGGTAATACATTGCAAACAATGGATAGTACACTTATCCAACAAAAACATCGTCCATGGTTAATTAACAAGGATGTTGTTCATCCACAGCGATACGAATGGTTGCTTTACCGTCAACTGGCTTCTCGGCTTAATGGTCGAATTTACTTATCAAACGTCACTAAATATCGTGCGCTAGAAGACGACTTAATTGCATCGTCAATACAGCCTGATCTATTGGCATCATCAACATTGGAAAAGCTAAAGCAGCCGATTCAGAAGCTACTGCAAGTAAAACAAATACGCTTAACAACATCCCTAGAAGATGTTGCTCGTCACATTGATAATGGTGATAACCGCAATGTGATCATGAAGAGCCGAAGTGGCACACGATGGCGACTGCCAGTTAAAGGCTCCCAATCACTTGTCAACAACCCTTTCTTTAAACAAATGATCCCCGTCAGTATTGCTGATGTGTTGCGTTATGTTGAACAAGAAACCAACTTTATGCAATGCTTCGCACACGTGCTGCCAATACAAAAACAAGTAGGCGCCAATCAGGATGATTTATTGGCTATTCTAATTGCGAATGCGACACATCGCGGCGTATATGGGATGGCACAAATATCTGATCGCAGTTATGAGCATCTAAGCACTATACAAGCTAATTATATTAGGCCTGAAACCTTGCAAGAGGCTAGTGATATCATCAATAACGCAGTAGCGGCACTCCCTATTTTCCGCCACTATCACATCCAAGAAGACGTCCTGCACGCCAGTACCGATGGGCAAAAATTTGAAACTCACCTTGAGACTTTTAAAACTCGCTACTCCTCGAAATACTTCGGCACCAACAAAGGTATTACGGCCATGACGTTAGTTGCCAATCATAGTGCGTTAAATGCCCGTATCATAGGATCTAATGAGCATGAGTCCCATTATATTTACGACTTACTACAATCTAATACTAGTGATCTTAAGCCAGATGTCCTCTCAACCGACACCCATGTACTGTATATATAACTGCAATATTCTACATATGTAAATATATTTAAATACGGACATTTTTTCCTGTAAAAACATTCTTTTTGAGTTACTTTAGATTTATATAAATCATTATTCATATTTAAAATAGATAACCAAATGTCTAAAGCTAAGTTTGAAGTTATAACTCACTTAAAATTATTTGAACCTACTAGTTTCGTTGTCGATGGTGACTTAATTTCTAATACCTGCCCTAAAACTAAAGAAAAATATAAGTATCAAATTCAGCAAAATGATGACTTTCATTTAGATCATTACAATCATTTTCCGATGATACTTAATTCAGACGGAAGCCTTTGGGAGCAGGCCAATTTATTTTTGCTGGATAGTTTAAAATCGGTTAAACGTGTTTCTCCAAAAACATTAGAATCTAAATCTGTTGATTTAGTTATGTTTAAAAGATGGTTAGATACTGAAGAAGTTGACTATTTATCCGTCCCTAAACGAATAATGGCAAGACCAACCTATCGATTCTGTGCCTACCTTCATGAGTTAATAAGAAATGGTGAAATAAAATCGAGTACAGCTAAACGCAGAATGGGTACAGTACAAACATTCTACCGATGGCTAAAAACCTGTGCAGGAGTAACATTTGATTATCCATTGTGGAGAGAGAAAGAAGTTTTTATTAACTTTAAAGATCATAAAGGCTTTTCACTCAGTAAAAAACAAATATCCACGGATTTATCTTTTAAGCAAACGAACAATAACTCTGATTATGAAGAGTACATACAAGACGGTGGAAAACTAAGACCACTTGCTACAACTGAGCAATACCAATTAGTTGAGGCATTAAGAAACATTGGCAATTCAGAAATGACTTTATCATTTATGTTTGCCTTAACAACCGGTGCCAGGCTTCAAACAGTTTTCACATTAAGACATTGCCATTTTGAGGCTGAAATTCCTGATACCTTAAAAGTCGTAAAAATAAATACTGGAAACGGTACCTTAATTGATACGAAGTACGGAAAAAATATCGTTCTGCATATACCAGCGTGGCTATATAGGCGTATTCAGTTATATCTTGGCTCAAAGCGTGCCAAAACAAGGAATCAATTATCTAGGCTAGTTTATGAATCTGAGAATTATCAATATGCATTTTTAACTAAAGGCGGACGACCTTATTATATGGCAAATTCAGATCCATTCTTAACCCTTTATCGTCATCCTCCTCGAGGAATATCTGTTAACGCATTTATACGACAGCAACTTATACCTGAGCTCACTAGCAAAGGCCACATATTTAGCATTAGATTTCATGATCTCAGAGCCACTTTTGGTATGAACTTGCTCGAAGATAAAATTAAATCTACAAATCATAATTCAACTATGGGAAGAGAGTTACTGAGTGGGGATGCTTTGTGGTCAGCCCTAATGATCGTTCAAAAAAGACTAGGTCATTCAAGTATTACTACAACTGAGCGGTATCTGACCTATCGAAAGGACTTTTCAATTGCACTTACTGTTCAATCTGAGTTTGAAAAACACCTTATGCAAGTGAGTGATGATTATGAAGGAAATTAATACTCGATGGACAGAACGAAAAACCATTGTATATGAACTTGAAAATATCCCCCTTAATTTTGATGACAATATTTATCCAGTTGATTATTCACAGTTACAAATAAAAGTGCCTTGGCAAGTCAAAAATTTAGATGTTGGCTCCTGGTGTTTTACCAGGAGAAAATCAAAACATGCCAATTCAAATCATGCAGACTATGCTACAAGCTTAGTTGATGCTAGTTCATTCAAAAAGAGTCGTATTAACGCTATAAAAGCCTTTGTGGAATATTTGCATAGTCGATATAGCACAGGCATAACGCCAAAAACCCTTCATCGATATACTAGTAGCTTTAATCAATTTTTAGTTTGGTGTGATTCTAACCAGCAAGAAGATGTATTGAACACAATCATGACAGCAAGGAAAAGCTTGGCTGAATATATCCTTACTCTTTTTCATTTAACACGAAGTAGTCAACTCAACATAAATACCGCAGCTCGTTATCAAAATCATATCATTGAAATATTAAAATTCATTTTTGATGACGATGAAGGAGTCATTAGTGCGGGGCTTCGTCTTATCAGAAAGAGTGGAGCCGCAACAGTAGCAACTCCAGTTCCTGGTCATTCAAAGGTCCATCAGTCTATTGAACTATATTTAAGCCTATTTAATCAAATAACTGACTTTGTTCTTAGCTTTGAAAAGTACCCGTTTCAATTAACTTTGCCTGAAGAAACTCTGTGGGTATTTCCAACAACTCGTCCAATGGCCACTACAGCAAAATTAAAAGTACGTAATGAATGGACTAGAGGTTTTTGGTCGTGGGATTATGAAAACGGTTGTTTATCCAAAGTAGAAAATATGGAGAAATATTACAATGGAGATAAAAAACAAAAAAGAGATGCCTCTAGGTACATTATGAAGGCATCTCAAAAAGCGCTAGTTGAGGCAAATTCGGACAATAATAACTATTATCGTAGACGCCTAGCTTCACTTGCAAGTGACGCTTTTACCATGTTATTCATATCGAATACCGCAATGAATTTAGCACAAATGATAACACTTAATTGGTCTAACGATTATAAAGTTGGCAAAGAACATCAAGGTTATCGCGCAATCAAACTCAGGGCTGGAAACAAATCACAGCACTTCATCGTCACCAGTTCATTTTTACCACTCTTTAAAAAGTATTTAAAACTTCGAAAATATTTACTTGTAGAAGATAGTACCCAATTATTTTTTGGTTTTGATGCTTCAATTATCAATCACAAGCCATTATCAAAGGGTTTTACTACCAATTTCAATCAAAAATTAAGGAATAATATTGGCATCAACATACCAACGATAACCGCACGAGAATGGAGAGCTCACAAAGCCGATTGGTTAATCACCAATACAGATCCTAAAACCACGGCAATGATGTTACAAAATAGCGAGCGTACAGTGCTAAAACATTACACAACAGGGTCTGAAATTGAAAGCGCAAACGAAATGTCAAAATTTTACGATAGCCTTTCCACCATTCAATTTAATACTTCTAACGCTAAAAAATCGCAGTATACCTCAGTTCCTATAGGTCAGTGCCAACAATTCCAAGTTCCAAAGGTCATTGATTCTATAAGTAATGTTTTACCTGACTGTTCAACCCCACATGGTTGTTTAAATTGTTCCCACTATAGGATTGTTGCAGATGAAGAAGACATTAGAAAGCTAGTTAGCTTCCGTTATATCTCTGTTGAGTCTCGTCAACTGGCAAGCAATGAAACACATTTTGAAAACTACTTTGGTAAAATGCTTACTCGTATAGATGAAATATTAATGTCACTTAGAACCCAGAATAAAAAATTAAAACTTCTTGTTGATAGAATATGCTCGGAAGTGTCAGAGCAAGAAATGCTTTCTCCATATTGGGACAGGAAATACCAGTTACTCATTAATCTGGAGCTCATTAAATGAATGAGTCTTATCAATTACTTTACGAATCTAGATTTGAAACGGCGGTTGACCAAACTAAACCTGACAGTTTCCAACTTAACTCTAAAAATATAACTTGTCCCTCTCAAACTTTCGTTATCTCACGAAATACTGACGGAGTAGTGCTATCAACCTATGGTGACGCTACTTATTGGGATTTAACTCCATACCGAACAGCGGCCTCACAAGATACAAAATTGTATTGGAATAACCTTCCATATCAAACGGTAGACGAAGCAAAATGGCTAACTTTCATAATGATATATCTTGTTTCAACGGGACGAGCGGGAGCTCTCACCGTTGGGACTTTATATAATTACCACAAAGTGATTAAGAAACTATGTCATTACGCAAGTGAAGAAAGCTTAACTGTTACTGAGGTTTTAGCATCAAAACAAAATGTTACTAAATTTATAAAGTCTAAGATTAATACTGGTAGTTTATTGACTTACTTTATTGCTCTTTTGGGACATTTATTCGAACTAGGTGAAAAGCAAACAGGTATTCCTACATTGGGTTTAAAGGTTATCACTGATATTCGAGCGCTACGAGAGACTATTCCAGAACATAAGCAACACCCTGTTATACCTCCACGTATATTTAGCGGTTTTTTATCTGAGCTTTGGTCATTGATATTTTCCTTTAAAAAAATACAAGCGCCTCTTATATCACTCATCGAAAAATGTGTTGAGAACAAAATATATGGACGAAGGCAAAAACCTAAAAACATTGAAAAATATGGTATTGAGCTCAACTTCTCAGAAGCTGTTGAATTTCATGGTTTAACCAGTGAGGTTGATAAATTAGGGATTAAGAGTCTTACAAATATTCATGGCTATATCCTAGCAATCCAAGATGCAGGAAGATATTTACTACATGCTTATTCAGGTATGAGGTATAGTGAGTTACTGAGCTTAATGTTGAATTGCTTATCTATAGAAAAATCAAAACATGGGAATATAGTTCGACTGTTAGGAAAAACAAGTAAGCTTGTCGGTCAACGAAAAACAACCGCATGGATCACATCAAAAGAAAGTGAAACTATTGTTGAAGTACTACAATCTATCGCAAAACTTGTAACCCACGATCAAGATTTCTCTGCCGAAGAGCTTATTCTATTTCCATCTCCAAGCTATTTAGGTTTTGTTGGGGCAAAAAGAAGTTCAACAGCTTGTTTACCACACAACCATACAAGCTCAACGTTGTGGCGCTTTATTAATATTAAAGAAATAGAAATTAACAATGAAGATCTGAACTTCCTTGAAATAATTGATTGCTCTCGAGCATGGAGAATGGAAGATCAATTTAAAATTGGAGAAAGGTGGTCTTTTTCTTCGCACCAATTTAGGCGAACCCTTGCTTATTACTGTCGTCAAAGTGGACTAGTAAAACTATCAACATTAAAACGACAACTCAAGCATATCACTCGTGAAATGTCCTTATATTATGCTCATGGAAACGAATACAGTGAACTATTTGATACCAATGAACATTTCCACAAAGAATACGATAGAAGCAAACCAGAAGTAGATACGCTTGCATACGTATTAGAATTATTGTTTTCTGAAGAGGATTTACATGGGAGTCATGGCAATCATATTGAGCGGTTTAACAAACCAAAGAATGCACAGCAAAAAGTAAAAATCCTCATGAATCGAGGTGATATTGTTAAAAAGTTCAAAAATGGTGAGTTGGCTTATAAAGAGACAGCATTAGGGGCATGTACTACGACTTCCCCTTGTAATCAAAAGTTACTTGGTAATATATCTGCTTGTATTAAATGTACTGATGCGGTTTTAAAACCATCAAAAGTACAAAACGTAATAAATTATCAACGTAACTTTGTAGCATCGCTCGAGAAAAATAGTATTGAATATAGAACTGAAAAAATGGAACTAGAAGCATTGTTGTTACAACAAAATAAAATGGTTAAAAGAGGATGATTTAATGGGAGCCGTAGATAACTATTTGTCTGCTTTAGAGCGATTAAAAAACAATACACCGGTTGTTTTACCCAAAGGAACTCGTATATCTAAAGATACAGTTGCATTGGAAGCTGGCCGTAAACGAAGCTCAATCAAAAAATCACGACCTCAATTTGCAAGTCTTATCGAAGAAATTGAATTAGCTGCAAGTATTCAAAGTAAGCCCGAAGACGACTCTAAAGGTTACTTAGATAAACTAAAGTCAGAAAAAGATCATTATAAAAGTCTATATCAGCAATCACTAAACCGAGAGCTAATGCTAGTAAAGCGGCTGTCTGATTTAGAAAAACTACTTTCAAATGAAGTAGGCAAAAATAATGTCCACAATATACGGGCATAACAATCGATATTTGTCCGTATTTTTTGTTGATATACAGACAAAATGTAAATCAATATCTAACTGATATCATTACAAATTAACATGTCCGTATGTCCTGTTTTTTTCAGTACCCATGGCAATACGGATACAAGCTCAGAGAGCAGTAACCCAATAAGCGTGCTTATTTCTGGCTTTGGCGAGGTGGGTGAATCTGTTCTTAGAGAATTATTATTACTTGCTCACTTTTGTAACCATAAAAAAATAGAAATTTCGGTATTATCAAGCGAATATAATGATTTTTTTATTACGCATCATCAAGTACTCGAGCATTGCAATGGTAAAGGGTTGGATTTATGGGATATTACCTTTATAGGCTCAGAAAAGGAGCTTCAAAACCCGTCTGATTTCAACCATATAATTGTATGTGAAGAAGATGAAAATGTAGCTTTAAAAAGCATACTACGTCTATATGATATGTGCACCTTAGAACAGTCGCAAACAACGGATAACACAACAACATTCCATTATTATAATGCGTTAAATCACGACATAGAGCATAAACAAATAAAATCATTCGGCGCTTTAAAGCATATCTTAAGTTTTAATCAATTATTAGACAGTAAAAGCGAAGTACTTGCTCAGCGAAGTCACAACATTTATGCAAAAACTGAACTAAAACTAAGTGGTTTAACGCCTGATGAATTATCTGAACGAGTAGAAAAGCACGACAAAAGTACAACAGATTCAACTAAATGGCTACATTGGGTTAATCAGCCATTATTTAAACGCAGATCCAATTTTACCGAAAAGCGTCACTTCCCTATGAAGCTATTAGTGTTAGGTGGGGCGATACCTTCAACGGTATTTAGCAGCTCAAGAGTAAATGAATCAGTATCATTAGATTTTTTACCTTACCTAAATGAATTTTCAGACTTAAATACCGAAATTATTGAGCGCTGGGTTACGTTCATTAAAGAGAGTACAGGATTAAACAATCAACAACTCACCCAAAGAATACATGCATTAGCAAAAACTGAGCATGATAGATGGAATGCATTTCATATTGTTAATAACTGGCGATATGGTGAATCAAAAAATGAGGCAATTAAAACCCATGATTGCCTATTGAGTTGGGAAGATTTAGAAGAGAAAAGACCAGATACAATAAAATATGATTATAAAAATATTTATCATATTGCAGAGTCTTTGGCATTGATGGAACAAGTGTAATATATAAAAAGGCTTGGACGTGAAAAGAAAACTAGACATTGGTACTCATATATTGGCTGTGCCAAGTAGTAAGCCCTATTGCATTACAACTTTATTTCCGAAAGAATTGTCTGGCTCATCAATTGAAATTATGGATCCTGAGGGCAACTGGACAAATAAAGAAACTGTAAATTACCTGAATAACGCCTTTGATGTTTCAGCTATATATTCTGCTTTACCTCCATTTTCTACGTTAAGAATTACTCTTAAACGCCCCATTATTATCGACTGGTATACTCAATTTACCAGTAATAGTGGGCTAGCCTCACCAGAACTAAATTTTAAAACGGGGTTTGATTTTAATAAGGCGCTTTATCTCTGCCAATTGTCTAACTTAGTTTATGAAAATGAATCAATTATAAGTAGCACGATAAACTCTAATTACAGTTTTGATGATTATTACTATTACTCAAAGAGCAGCCATAAAAAGCTGTTTAAGAACAACTTTACCTGTCTCTTATACACATCTCCGAGCCCACGAGACCTCTCTACATCTC
>OJEO01000524.1_pt1 | contig 13852 bp, 7 predicted proteins | sample 1593621 | NCBI WGS metagenome assembly OJEO01 (sample SAMN05416875, study PRJEB24817) | seawater metagenome | isolation source: Sea water | place: Canada:Atlantic | collected 2013-11
GAGATGTAGAGAGGTCTCGTGGGCTCGGAGATGTGTATAAGAGACAGAATTTTTACCGCCTTAGAGAAACTAGAACCATAAATACGAGCAGCGATGTATGCGACACCTGCCCCGAACATGATGCAGGTAAACAAAATTAAACCTGATAAATTTCGTAACGTTAGCGGAAAATCTACCTGCCAACTGTAATCGTAAATTACCGTCATAATGATAGCGATAAAAATAATGCCAACAGTGACTCGCCATTGAGCAGGAATATCCATTAAAATATTTTTCATAATAGCTCCTAATTTGCAGTAGCTACAGGTTGACTAACCTCAGCTTCCATTTCAGTTAAACGAGTTTTTAGTTCTTGATAGATAGCTTGCATATTCGGCTCATCAATCAAGTTTGTTTGCTCTAACGGATCATTTTTCAGATCAAACAACTCATCTTTTTTGCCACGTTTGTAATCAATTAATTTATAGCGTTTAGTACGCAATGCTAATTGTTCAGGAACTGGATATGGATAATCTTCGTAGTATTTATACAGCCAAGCATCACGTAACGAATCAGCTTTATCTTCTAAAATCGGGACTGCATTTTTACCTTGCATATGTGTGGGTATATCGATGCCAGCGAGTGCGAGAAAGGTAGGTGCCATATCTAAGTTAAGCAGCATTTCTTGTGAACGACGGCCAGGGTTTTTTATGCCCTTAGGGTATTTGATAATGAAAGGAATACGCATTGACTCTTCATAAGACCAGCGTTTGTCAATTAAACGGTGCTCCCCCCACATATAACCGTTGTCGCCAGCAAAAACGACAATAGTATTATCGCTTAAACCAAGCTCATCAAGTTTGTCTAATACCAAACCAATTTGTTGATCCATGGCAATCGCAGTTTCAGCGTAATCTTTCATTTTTTCTTCTAGCGAGTCCCAAAGGAAATGTTTAAAATTACCATCAGCAAAGGCTATCCACGAGTCAGCTTCTTTAGGTAAGGTAATTTCGACATCATCATAACGTCCGGCTGCTTCATCATCGGGTTCCATCGGCAAATGTAGAGCCTTATGCGAAAGGTAAAGTGCAAAAGGCTTATCTTTATTATCTTCAATAAATTTATTTGAGAAATTAGTCAGGTCATCGGTGATATAACCAGATATATCAACCCCTTCAACTGGCGACTCACCGAGTTTTAATTTTTTTCCGTTAACAATATATGGTGTGCCGAAATAAGCACCTTGGCCGCCCATATGTTCAAAACTGATGAATTGGTCAACACCTCGCAGTGTTGGTAAACCACCCGGCATGTGCCATTTACCAATAAAGGCGGTTGCATAACCTGCAGCTTTTAATGGTTCAAAATAGGTAATATTTTTGTTATCCCAAACGGTAAAATTGTTTTGTACACCGTGTTGCTGTGGGTATTGACCTGTTAAAAAACTTGCTCGAGAAGGGCTGCATAAAGATGAGGTAACAAAAGCGTTATCGAACAAAACACCTTCGTTGGCGATACTATCGATATTAGGCGTTTCGATAAAGGGATGGTCCATCACACTTAAGTAATCCCAACGGTGATCGTCCGCTAGGATAAATACAATATTAGGTTTTTTATTCTTAATTTCATCTGCAATAACTGACATAGTTATCGTGGGAACGATTAGCGTGATTAATACCAAAAGTATTTTCATGTTATTTCCAATTTATGACTAATTAGACATAACATATGAAAACAAGCTGAAGCTGACCTTAAAATTGAAAAGCTATTGCAAATAATTTGCTACTTTCAATAGCTCTTGCTGGTATTTGAATTTATTGAATCATTATCATTTCACTGGTTTGCCAACCATAACGTACCGATTTTACAGCTAATGTTTGGTTTTTAGTAAATTCAAAGGGTTCGGAATATAACTTCCAATCTCCATCGTTAATACTAAAACCGTTTGAATGCCCTTCACCTGAAGGAAGTAACGTTATGCTATCCCCATTGCGTGAAATTTTAGGAGCAGGAGTAATTTGCCTGTTACCATTAGGCTTGAAATGAGCAGCCATTTTTGCTTCGCTTTCATCATTCCAGTCATCAACGTTTAATTGCTACTTTTTAAGCGTAAAGCGCACTCTATTTAAATCGTTTTTATAATTTGGATTATCAACAAGGTTATTTATCTCAAAGGGTCATTTTCTAGATCGTATAAACGCTCTTCTCCAACTGGTTTAAACCACTGTTGTTGTACTTTCGATAACGTACCAGCGGTATTCATTTGTTTCATTTCTTCCACCATATCTAGCCTCTCACAATGAGGAAAGCCCCGTCATATAACGAGGGCTTTGTCAGCAAGCTTGCATAACCGTCATTGTTGAGTAGCTTCTAGCAACGCTTACTCTACTTCACCCTCAGCATAGAGGCCTATAACAGCGCCGATGAATCCGCCTGCTTTAGCCGTTGTTAGTACTGTAGCATCGGCGTTTTCAAGCACACTAATGAATGTATTGCCGTCTAAACTGTAGGCAAAGCTTATCTTCTCTTTATCAAGTGTTGTGCGTAGATAAATTGGCGCGCCATCTGCAAAGGTGACAGGAAGCTCTACAAGCGTTTCGCTATTAAACAGTGTCGCCATTTTATTGCGCATACGAACGCGCATGACGGTTTCATTATTATCAGATAAACCGAGCCCAAATGCGTAGTAGAAAAAGTCATTTTGCAAAGCCATCATGCCAGCTTCTTCATCTTCTGTTTCAGGGGTAAATCGCATTTCAGTAGTTGCCGTTGCCGACATATGTGCCACACGTTGCCCGATAAAACTAGGCTGAGGGGTGTAATCAAATAAGCTAAGATGACCTATGCGATCAGAACGAGGCTGTAGCTTCAAGCTACCCTCTCCCGTTTGCCACCAAGTGGTGTATGGCGCACGAACAAACAACCACTCAAAACCCAGTTTGCTGTCGTTAAACTCGTCTTTAACGGTATAGTTTCCGGTTGTTGGGCGTGGTGCAGGGCCGCTATCCGGCAATGAAGGACGGTCGACTATCAATGGAACCGGCTTGCCGCTTTCAAGAATAATCGGCCAACCGTCTTTCCAGGTGACTGGTAGCAGGAATGTTTCTCGGCCGGTATGAAAGTTGGCAGGACCTTCTTGATGCTTATCTAAACCATAGGCACGGGTTCCAAGAAAAACAGCCCACCAATCGCCATTAGCATCTTTAAAGATATCGGTATGGCCCGTCGAAGTAATAGCATTTTTTCGATCTTTACTTAGTCCTACTTGAGTGAGTATTGGGTTGTTATCATAAGGTAGGTAAGGTCCTAAAATATTTTGAGAGCGAAATATCAACTGCTGATGATCAAGCCCCGTGCCGCCTCCTGCCGCAGATACGTAATACTGCCCCTCTATTTTGTAAATATGTGGGCCTTCTATGTGTGTGGTGTTATAGGGGGCAGGATCAGCGCCATCAATTAAAGTGATATCTTCCGAGCGCGCCGCAAAGGTAATAGGGTCAACTTCCGTCACGCTAATGACCCTATGTCCGTCGACCTTAACATCGTCAGGTTCTTTGTTGTGTACGACAAAAAATTTCCCGTCATCATCAATGAACAAACTAGGGTCAATGCCATCAAGGTGAGGTAGCCAAATTGGGTCTGACCACGGGCCAGCTGGATCTTTGGCTGTCAGCACAAAATTACCACCACAGTAAACGCAGGTATTCATGATGTAGAACGTGCCTTTATGGTATTCAATGGTGGCAGCAAAAACACCGAGATACCCGGCATGCAATACATCGTCATAAGGCAGCATGTCAGGGCGGTCAATCGCATTACCAAGCTGGGTCCAGTTGACTAAATCTGTGCTGTGAAAAACGGGAATACCTGGGTAGAGGCCAAATGTTGAGTTAACCATGTAATAGTCTTTGCCAACCACGACAACACTGGGGTCTGGATAATAACCACTGAGAATGGGGTTACGAAACTGACCTTCGTCCAGTGAACTACGAAACATCTCATCATCACCTTGGTATTCAAACCAAGAAAATGTGGCTACTTGTGGCTCTGTTTTTGTTAAGTTTTTAGATTCTCCACAGCCAGTTACTAATAAGATTAAAACTAGTAAGCTGGAGGGAATGATTTTTTTAGTCATCAATGCCATCAAAGGGTCTCTCGCAATCAATATTGTTAGATAAAAAAACGCGTTAAAGAATAAAGTGCTTGTTGTTTCAATGAACCTTCTATTATTGAAGAGACTATCGGCCCTTTTGAAGCCAACAACTACTCACACCTTCTGAATTAACAAAAATAAGATACTTTTACTATGTCTGCTTATTATCACTTGCCAAGATGAAATTAAGCTGAAAACGCCAAATTCACTGTAACGAGGTAATGGTATAGGTATTTGCTAGCTACTCGATGAAACCGCCCTCTCCATGCTTTCATTTTTCACTTACGAGGCTGACGACTTAATTTCTTTGATCCTTTTTCTGAGATCAGAAACAGCGTAGTAACAATTTTAGGGAACATAGCCAAAATAATAGGTAACTTAAAATAAAAAGACCGCAAGTTTTATATCACTTGCGGTCTTCATCACAGCCCTATTACTTGATCTTATCAACTGATAACGATAAAAACGGCATAGAATTAACGCCAGCCTCGTAAATCAGTACCCAGTGCATTTTGAAGGGCTTCAACCTTTGCTGCCAGCTCTTGTGATTTATCAGGATTCATTTCTAAAATGCTGTATGACTCCGATGGATCATATAGGGTGTTAAATAAATATGGCCCTTTAGTTAAATACCACCACTTTGACACATCTGGCGCTATAGGTATTTGGTATTTAAAGCCGTCTTTATCTAATACTGATTCAACATTTTTATCGTTGATAAAAAATAGGTGATCATGAGGGGTTTGTTTAGACTCCCCCGTTAACAGCGGCATGATGTTTTTACCATCGATAGCACGGTCGGTGGGCATAGGGATGCCCGCGATATCTAGCGCGGTGGGGAAAAAGTCGATGCCCATTGCCATTTCGTCACTCACTTGTCCTGCTGGAATAACCCCAGGCCAGTAAGCGATAAAGGGCACGCGTTGTCCACCCGCAGTGGTAAGACCTTTACCACCTCGGTAGCCACCAGCACTTCCCTGACGGAAAGGGCCGTTATCACTGGTGAAAATAACTAAGGTATTATCTTCGATACCCAATTCAACTAACTTGTCCATTATCACCCCTACACTCCGATCAGTTTCCATGATCATTTCACCATACATGCCAGCTTTGCTTTGCCCCTTAAAGGCTGCCACCCTGTGCAGTGGTTCATGAGGAATCGTCGTTGCATAGTAGAGGAAAAACGGCTTGTCTTTATTCTGGTTGATAAACTCCAGTGATTTCTCTGTATAATTTTTAGTGAGGCTTGTTAGCTCAACCGATTCGCCTGGGATATAAGAGAAATCAAAGCCATTTTTTTCAGGTGAATACTCAGGAGAACTTCCCAAATGCCACTTACCCACTACAGCCGTACTGTAACCGCGAGCTTGCAACGCCTCAGATACTGTTGCTTCATCAGGGGACAAGCCATCCATACCATAGGAATAGAAACCACCGTATTTCCGGATGGTATTGATGGCAGTACCGGAGTCAAATACAACTGCTGGGAGGTGGGTTCTCGGTGCATAACGACCGGTTAAAATAGCCGCTCTAGAAGGTGTACATAAGGATGATGGAGCATAAAAATTGGTCATTTTCATGCCTTGATTCGCAAGTTTATCAATATTAGGTGTATTAATAACTTTTGAACCATAACTTGATAAATCGGCAAACCCCATATCATCGGTCATGATAAATATAATATTAGGTAATTTCTTTTCATCGTTATCATCTTGTGCCGATTTAATCGACTGCAAGTAATTTTCGGTTCTTTCATTATCGATGTTTCGACCTTTAATATTACCAAAATAAACACTGACTATTTTGATAATGATTAAAGCTAAAATAACGAAAAATATATTCTTTTTTGTTAGTAACGCTTTCATCTTAAATATTGTCCCACACAATTTTATATTATTGCTTTAATATAAAATAGGTAACTTAATCTGAGCTGAATGGTAATTAATAAAGGAAAAGAGTGGAAATTAAGACCAGAAAAGCTGCGAAATAAACTATTTCACAGCTTTTTAATAAAGATTTTTAGATTTTACTATTTTCTTTATTGCTTAGCTAAATGACGACCAGCAATATAACCAAAAGTTAATGCTGGTCCTAAGGTGCTGCCTGGGCCTGGGTAAGTATCCCCCATCACAGAAGCACTATCATTACCTGCAGCATATAAACCAGTAATTGGCTTATCATCAATATCTAATACTTGTGAAAATTCATTAGTTTGCAAGCCACCACTGGTACCAATATCTCCCGGATAGATTTTGATGCCATAAAATGGCCCTGTTTTCAACGGAGCCATACAGGGGTTAGGATATTTAGTTTTAGCTCCAAAGTGGGTGTCGTATTCATTTTCACCTTTAGAAAATTCTGTATCGATCCCTTTTTCAGCATCTTGATTATAGCTAGCAATTGTTTGCTCTAATCCGTTCGCATCAATACCCAGTTTATCTGCGAGATCTGCAATAGTATCGCTTTTAAATAAGTAGCCTTTTTTGATTAGTTCTTTTTTAGAGCTGATCATAGGTAACGCAAAGCCTAAGCCGAATTTGTTAACGACATCGCTATCACCAATCATAAAAGAAGGAATAGCTGACTTCTCATCATTATCTTTATACATTGCTTTGACAAAGTCTAAATAAGACACAGCTTCATTAACAAAACGCTTGCCCTTATTATTAATAACAATAACACCTGGTTTGGCACGGTCGATAACATGAGGATATTGCTGGACTTGCCCCTCTTTATTGTCTAACAAAGACACTGGCATCCACCACGCATTTTTCATCCCAGCCAGTTTGGCATTGATATTTCGGCCCATGATAATGCCATCACCGGTATTTGTTTGTGGTGCAGCAGTCCATAATGGGGTCGAAGGTTGAGGGAAATATTCTTGACGTAATGTACTGCTACCAGGAAAACCACCACAGGCTAACACCACGCCTTTTTTCGCTTTAATGGTTTTTTCTTGACCATCAATGATTACTGTTACGCCAGATATAGCATCGTTATTCTGCAATAGTTTAGTGACTTTTGCATTTAGTTTTAGCGGTACACTTAAGTTACTTAAACTAACAAATAAACGCGCAATTAAAGCATTACCACTATTAAGGCTAGTGCCTCGGCCATAATATTTACGCCCTTTTACATCTTTAAAGTAATCCCAGAAACGTTTAACTGTGTATTTAAATGCAGGCCATGAAGTAGCACAATTTTGCATGTTCATGATGTCACTTTTCCCAACAAGCATTCCGCCCATTAACAAGCACATAGGTAACGGTGGTTTAAGTTTGAAAAAATCATCACCTAATGCACGCGCATTAATTTCTTCTGCTTCAAGCCCTCGACCATCATTTAAGCCACCGGGTAATTTAGGATAGTAATCAGGATAACAATCATAAGGTTGTAATTTTAATTCAGTGTTGGCTTCCATGTACTCAATCATTTCAGCACCTTTTTCAAGAAAGGTTCGTTGTTTTTTCTTACTGGTTTGTGCTCCAACGGTTTGCTCTAAATAATTTACTGCATCATCAAGCGAATCTTTAATGCCTCGCGCTTGCTGCTGCTTTGTATTGGGGATCCATAAACCACCGCCTGAAATAGCACTTGTACCGCCAAAAAAGGCTTCTTTTTCGACTATTAATACCTTAAGGCCTTCATTAGCAGCAACAATTGCAGAAGACATCCCCGCCGCTCCTGATCCGACAACAATCACATCATATTCACTTTGTACTTCCATCGACAAAATCGACATATATTATCCCACTCGAATTATTTGATAATATAAAGTTAATCAAAGAATATGAATTGAATCTGAATACTGAAATAAAACAGACGTGTAAATTGCCCCCTGCCTATTGTTCAAACTTTGATTTTGATTATCGGCCTTGAAACGGCATTAAATTTATGGTCAAAAAAAAGCCTCTCATTTATATGTGAGGCTTAATAATCCAGGTATTTTAAAGTACTAAATAAAATTAATGAACGCTAAATTCAGCCATTAATAAATCTTTTTTCGCTGATGAAGCACCAACATGAACTTGATAAGTCATTTTCTCTACTTGCCATGCTTTAGATTCGGGGTTGTACCACGCCATATCTTTAGCTTTTACGGTTAAGTTAACGGTTTTACTTTCACTAGCTTCTAAATGCACTTTATCAAATGCACGAAGCAGTTTTACAGGGCGATCAACAGCAGAGTTATCAAAGCCTAAGTATAATTGCACCACTTCTTCGCCTGCCACTTGGCCGTTATTAGTAACAGTAACTGAAACATTAAGTGTGTCAGTTTCGGTAAATTCAGGAGTGTTTACGACAAGTTCAGTGTAGTCATATTGGCTGTAACTTAGACCAAAACCAAAAGGATAAGCGGGCTTGATATTTTCTTTATCAAATAAGGTGTAACCGTGATAATAGCCATAAGTAATCTTTTCGGTATACGGAGTGAAATATGGGTAATCGCTTTCTTGCTGAGCAATACTAAAAGGTAGTTTTCCACTTGGGTTAACATCCCCATATAAAATATTTGCTAAAGCATTACCACCTTCCATGCCGCTATACCAAGAAAATAATATTGCTGGCACTTGGCTGTCCCATGCAGATAAATCAATGGCACTACCGCCAACATAAACCACCACTAAATTATCATTGGTTTTTGCTAGTGCTTGAATTAACGCTTCATCTTCAGGGTTTAACTTTAAACTTTCACGATCCCCACCATCTGTTTTAGGCCCAGTTCTTTTACCTAACTTAGCCGCTTTATTTGCCTCTTCTGAAGATAATAAAAATTCACCTTCTTCAACATGGGTATAACCAACAACAACAATAACTTGGTCAGCATTTTGTGCTAATTTTTTACTTGCCGATAGATCAGATGCATCGTCTAAAACAACCTTATTACCTAACTTTTTGTTGTAATCACGAATACCTTCAAACGGCGTAACTACATAAGGTTCTGTGGTTTTACTACTGCCGGTATCACCTAAATTTTCCATATCTGCTAAACGTCCAATAACTGCAACGGTTTGGTTTTCTTTTTTGCTAAAAGGTAGAACATTATTATTTCTAATTTTGCTATTTTTAAGCAACACCATACTTTTTTCAGCAGCAATACGCGTTAACTCGATTGAATCAGGTGCTGCAATAATTGAATCGGGGTACGCCATAGGATCGTTGGCTAAACCAAATTTTAATTGCGTTCTCAAAGTATCAAACACTAATTCATCAATTTGCGCTTCGGTTATTTCCCCGTCTTTGATGCCTTGCTCAATAGTCTCGTTTAAGTAAACTTTTTGGTAAGGCATTTCAACATTAAGGCCCGCTTGAATACTGGCAATGGCGTCATGGGTGCCATAAAACCAGTCAGAGCTGACAAAGCCTTCAAAGCCCCACTCATCACGTAATATATCAGTCAATAAATAATGGTTGTTACCGGCATATTCACCTAATACCTTGTTGTATGAAGACATTAACGATGCCACGTTACCTTCTTGCACAACCTTTTTAAAATGCGGTAAATAGACTTCGCGCAAGGTACGTTCATCCACTTCTACATCAACAACAAAGCGCGAGTTCTCAATAGAGTTTAAAGCAAAGTGTTTAGCACATGACATAACATTATGATGCTGCAAGGCGTTTACCGCCGCTAAGCCAAACTCGCCCATCAACCAAGGATCTTCAGAATAAGCTTCTTGTGCACGCCCCCAACCTGGGTGACGTAATAAGTTGATGGTTGGTGTACCGGTGTAATTAATACCGCTAGCACGCATTTCTTTGCCAATGACATCATAAATTTGACCTTCTAACTCAACATCCCAACTAGCACCCCGCGCCATTGAAACAGGAAATGAAGTTACACCTAATTTGTCACCAACCGTTCTCTCTTTATTTGCTCTTACGCCTCGAGGACCATCAGAGAATGCGTATGGAGGAATATTTAAACGTTCATTACCACCACCATATACTGGTGGGGTACGGCCAAATAACAAGCCGTTAATAACAAGTGTCATACCATCACTAAGCGGTCGTCCGTATAGTTGCTGAATTTTTTCATCTAAACTCATTTGCTTTAATAAGCTATGAGTTAGCTGATCAAGTTTTTCATTGGTTTGAACTGATGCAAACTTGGTTTTATCAAATTCAACGGAATGTTCGGTGTAATCATAAATGTTATAGAGCATCACTGCCATAAGTAGCAAGAGTACTAGCAGGATATAGCCAATAATTCGTAACGTTTTTTTCATTTCAAAGCCTTTAACATCTTAAAAGAGCCACAAATAGGGAGTTTTAATTAAGGCTAAAGCACTAACCTGAAAATAATCTGAAATGAAAACACGCTTGATAACAAATTTAATAGCTTTTGATAACTAAGGTGCTTATCAGTTCGGATTTCAGTTCTTTTTATTAAGACATTTATTAATTCAGGCTAGATTCAGCTATTGAAATGACAATCTCTGATGATAGAAAGCACCATAATCATTTTTAAAACGTTATTTAAAAAAAACGTTTACCTACGCCAAAATCAGAGAAGAGCTTATGAACAGAATTATTCCATTAATTGCAGCAATACCTGCTTTATTTGCAGTGACGAGTTTAACCGCTCAATGTAAAGAGTTTCACGTATCCGTTCATGGTAATGACAATCATCAAGGAACAATCGAGCAGCCTTTTAAATCGATTAGTGCTGCAGCAAATGTTGCTCAACCTAGTGATGTCATTACGGTTCATGGTGGTACTTACCGAGAATCAATTGCCCCACCACGTGGTGGTAACTCTGAAGATCAACGCATTATTTATCAGGCTGCTGAAGGTGAGAAAGTCATTATTAAAGGCTCTGAGCGTATCACTGGTTGGAAAAAGCTGGCAGCAGATACTTGGCAAGTTAACGTTGATAACCAGTTTTTTGGTGACTTTAATCCCTACAGTGATGTGATAAGTGGCGATTGGTTTACCGATAATGGGCGCACACACCACACAGGAACGGTTTATCTAAATAACCATTGGCTTGATGAAGCAGAAACACTCGAAGATGTAGAGCAAGCTATTGATGATAAACCTCTGTGGTTTGCACAAGTTGGTGATAAGCAAACAACTATTTGGGCGCAGTTTAAAAACATTGACCCTAATAAAGAGTCGGTAGAAATTAATGTCCGTCAGTCAGTATTCTATCCGGATAAAACTGGCGTTGACTTTATTACCGTCAAAGGTTTTTCTTTAATGCATGCAGCAACACCTTGGGCGCCACCTACGGCCGAACAAATAGGCTTAATTGGTACTCACTGGAGTAAAGGCTGGGTTATAGAAAACAACGTGATCAGTTATTCTCGTTTAACCTGTGTAACACTGGGTAAATATGGTGACAAATGGGATAACACCTCAGCAGATACAGCCGATGGCTATGTGAAAACCATTGAGCGCGCCTTAGAAAACGGCTGGTCAAAGGAGAATGTAGGTTCTCATACTATTCGCAACAATAAAATATCACACTGTGGTCAAGCCGGTATTGTGGGTAGTTTAGGGGCTGCTTTTAGTGAAGTCAGTTATAATGAAATTCATGATATTCATACCTCTGATGCCTTTGATGGTGCAGAAATAGCCGCAATTAAATTTCACGCTCCCATTGATAGCTTGATTATGGGCAATCACATTTATAATAGCTTTCGTGGCATCTGGTTAGATTGGATGACACAAGGTGCTCGCGTCACTAAAAACTTTTTACATGATAATACCGGCAGCCAAGATATCTTTATGGAAGTAAACCATGGACCATTTATTGTCGACCACAACATTGCCCTTTCTACTTACGGCAAGGACCCCTTTTGGTTAAAGAAATATATGTTTACCAATTATATGCCATGGCACATGAAAAGAAGCGTACTAGATATGTCACAGGGTGGTACTTATGCCCATAATATCTTCGCTGGTGGCGTTATGTTGAAAGATGAACTGGGCCGCGAAACGCCCTATTTACAACCTGGCTCGACCAAGGTGCTAGGGCTCAAACCTATCACAGGTGGTGACAGCCGTTATTACAATAACATGTTGGTTAACAGAGGTTTTGATCGTTACGGTGATGAATCAATGACAACGTGGCTTAGTGGCAATGTCTATTTGGGTGAAGCTGAAATATCTCCTCTGGATAATGCGCCCTTAGCGCTGCCAGAACCAGAAATTAAAATCATTGAAAAAGAAGATGGTTGGTATTTACAACTTAATGCTAAAAATGATTTTACGACTAATGTAACTCGTGAACTTATCACCAGTGAAATGTTAGGTAAAACGCGTACTGGTGACTTAGCTTTTGCATCGCCCGATGGCACTGTAATCACCATGGATAAAGATTATTTAGGTCAAGATAGAAATATAAAGAGTCCATTGCCTGGTCCTTTCGCGCTTGATTCTGTGAATGAGACTTTAATTAAAGTGTGGCCAATTTCAAATTAAGGAAAAAACGAGGGCTTAGCTTTTGCTGAGTTAAGCCCCTTTCCTACCCCCCCCAACAACGCAACAATATGAGAAAAAACCACGTTATACACTGCTTTATCTAAGACCTTAATAGTGAAACTTTACCTGCTGAAGAGTAATAGATAAAACAGGAAACAACTTTGTTAAGCACCTCAACTCATCCTACTTACACAATAATAATCTTCGACCTTGCACCATTATGAACTTTCCAGATTTACCTTGCCTATTCAGCTGTAGAGCTATCAACTAAACAGAAAATTGTCAGCAAAATTAATTCAGCTTTATAGGCCTATATTGCTTATGAAATGATTGCAAAACCATGTATCAAAGCATTGACGGCTATGCATAATATGAACGTAAGGAAATAGTTTGGTCATGTTGTCACTAAAATATACCGTTCCAACGGGTTAATGCTCCCCCATCTCGAGTAAATTTTAATATTAGAATAAACTTTAAAGTAAGTTGGCGAGCGGTATATTGCTAGTTTGTTAAAGCGGCATTGATACTAGGAGGTGCTTTAAAGAAATTCTTAGATGATAATGTAAAAGTTTAGCAAAGATAAGGATTAAGGGGAGCCATGTATCAGCCCCAGATACATTAGCCCCCCTTAAGGTTTTAACTCATTTTAAGATCACGATATTACTGAATATTAAAAGTCGTTTTGAGTAAGTCTTGTTTTGCTGAAGAGCTACCTACATAAACTTCATAATCCATTTTTTCTACTTGCCACGCTTTCGCTGCTGGATTGTACCAAGCCATATCTGATGCCGAGACGTCTAGTTTAACCACTTTGCTTTCACCTGGATTAAGCGAAATACGGTCAAAGTCTCTTAACAATTTAATAGGACGATCAACAGCAGAGTTAGCAAAACCAATATAAAGTTGAATAATTTCATCACCCGCGACTTTACCGCTATTAGTTACTGTTACCGAAACCTTAAGCGTACCAGTGTCACTAAGCTGAGGATTATCAATGACTAAATCAGTGTAGTCATAATTGGTGTAACTTAAACCAAAACCAAACGGGTAAGCAGGTTCAATGTCCTTTTTATCAAATAACGTATAACCATGGTAATACCCGTAAGTGATCTTTTCAGTGTATGGTGTGAAATAAGGGTAATCACTCGCTTGTTTCGCAATACTAAAGGGTAACTTACCGCTTGGGTTAACATCACCATATAAAATATTCGCTAGCGCGTTACCGCCTTCCATACCGCTATACCTGTCTCTTATACACATCTGACGCTGCCGACGACTCCTTACGTGTAG
>OJEO01000527.1_pt1 | contig 13816 bp, 12 predicted proteins | sample 1593621 | NCBI WGS metagenome assembly OJEO01 (sample SAMN05416875, study PRJEB24817) | seawater metagenome | isolation source: Sea water | place: Canada:Atlantic | collected 2013-11
GATGTGTATAAGAGACAGACAATAGTTACCACAGAATTAGTAGGGGCAATAGCAAAAAATTACGGCGTTGAAACCAAAATTGGATTAACTGGTTTTAAATGGATTGCCAAAATGGTGAAAGATTTTCCAGAATTAGATTTTATTGGTGGTGGTGAAGAAAGTTTTGGATATATGGTTGGAGAATTTGTAAGAGATAAAGATGCGGTAACTGCTACTTTATTAGCTTGTGAAATTGCTGCCTTCGCGAAACAAAATGGCAGTTCTTTCTATGAAGAATTATTGGCTATTTATCTTAGAAACAATTTTTACAAAGAGCATCTAATAGCAATTACTAAAAAAGGAATGGATGGTGCTGCAGAAATTCAACAAATGTTAAGTGACATGCGGAACAGCCCATTATCAGAAATTGATGGAGAACAGGTAGTATCGCTAAGCGATTATCAAGCATCCACTGTTAAAAACTTAATTACGGGCAAAGTAACAAACATCGATTTACCAAAATCGAATGTTTTAATTTATCAAACTGCTAATGGTACAAGAATCGCTGCAAGACCTAGTGGTACAGAACCTAAAATAAAATTCTATTTTAGTGTAAACACTCCTCTAGAGGCAAAGGAAAATGCGCTAAAGATTGAAGCAGATTTAGATGCTAAAATTCAACGAATTATAAAAGAAATGAAACTAAATTAATGAGCTACTTTAAGGACATTTTAAGATATGAAAAAAAGTATCGGAAGTTTACAATTTTAAACATTCTGTTCAACATCCTTTATGCAATCTTTAATGTACTTTCTGTTTTGGCTTTTATTCCTGTTTTAGGTATTTTATTCAATACAGACAACACCGTTATAAAAGTTCCATTATACACAGGTATCAGGAGTGTTGCTGCGTATGCAAAAGAAAGTTTCTATTATTTTATTTCTCAAAAAATAGAAAATGAAGGCGCTATTGAAGTGTTGTTTTTTATCTGCTTACTTACCTTTAGTCTGTTCTTATTCAAAAATTTATTTCGCTATTTAGCCTCTTATGTGCTCGTGTTTTTGCGAAATGGAATCGTAAAAGATCTCCGAGATAAATTATATCATAAAATAATAACATTACCTCTTGCCTATTTTTCTGAAAAGAAAAAAGGGGATATAATTGCAAGAATGACAATAGACGTGCAGGAAGTTGAAGTTTCTTTTCTAACCTCTTTAGAGGCCATTGTAAGAGAGCCTTTAACCGTAATTATTTCCTTAACAATGATGTTAATCCTCAGCGTGAAGTTAACTTTATTTGTATTTGTTTTGTTACCTGTTTCTGGATTTATAATTTCATCTATCAGTAAAAAACTAAAAGCAAATTCTCTCAAAGCACAAAAGGAAACTGGTAATTTTTTATCTTTTATTGAAGAAACTTTGACTGGCTTAAAAATTATAAAAGGTTTTAATGCTGAGAAAGTAATTCAAGAAAAATTTAATACTTCTACAACTAAGTTTCGAAACTTAATGTCAAGTGTGTTACATCGAAAAACTTTGGCCTCGCCCATGAGTGAGTTTTTGGGCTCTGCAACTATTATTGCTATTTTATATTATGGTGGAAAATTAGTTTTAGAGAATAACAGTCCCTTAAAAGCCGAAGAGTTTTTCGGGTACATTGTTTTGTTTTACACCGTTTTAAATCCGATAAAAGCAATTACAACTGCCTATTATAATATTCAAAAAGGCGAGGCTTCTGCAGAAAGAATTATGGAAGTTTTAAATACTAAAAATAGTATTAAAGACAAACCTAATGCAGCTGTAAAAAATGGATTTACAAATAAAATTGAATTCAAAAACATCTCTTTTAAATATAAAGATACTTTTGTTTTAAAGGACTTTTCTTTAACCATTAATAAAGGCGAAACGGTTGCTTTAGTTGGACAATCTGGAAGTGGTAAATCTACCTTAGCAAACCTAATTACTCGTTTTTACGACGTTAATAAGGGAGAGGTGCTTATTGATGACCAAAACATTAAAGACGTTACAAAAAAATCGTTACGCGGTTTAATGGGCATTGTTTCTCAAGACTCTATTCTGTTTAATGATACCATTGAAAACAATATTAAGTTAGGAACGCAAGCTGCAACAGAAGAAGCTATTTTAGAAGCTGCTAAAATTGCAAATGCAGATGAATTTATTCAGAATTTACCAGAAAAATACAAAACAAATATTGGCGACAGTGGAAACACACTTTCTGGTGGACAAAAACAACGTTTATCTATTGCAAGAGCTGTTTTAAAGAATCCGCCAATTATGATTTTAGATGAAGCAACGTCTGCTTTAGATACAGAATCTGAACAACTGGTTCAAACTGCATTAGAAAAAATGATGCAAAATAGAACCTCTCTGGTAATTGCTCATCGCTTATCTACTATTCAAAAAGCAGACACTATTGTGGTCATGAAGAAAGGAAAAATTGTAGAACAAGGCAAACATGAAGAATTATTAGCTTTAAAAGGCGAATATTTTAAATTGGTTACCATGCAATCTTTAAGCTAAAGTTAAACCTAAACTTTTGCCTTTTTCTATCATAAAATCAAAACAAGCTTGATGCTCATTAGGAATTTTACCATCTAAAATAGCCTCTTTGATCGCTTCTTTTATTTGCCCTATTTCTTTACAAGGCTTTAAGTTAAACGCTTCAATAATCTCTTCTCCAGAAACTGGCGGTTGAAAGTTACGCACACGATCTCTTTCTTCCACTTCCTTAATTTTAGAGCGAACTTCTTCAAAGTTTTGGTGATAGCGTTTAAATTTTTTTGGATTTTTTGTAGTGATATCTGCTTCGCAAAGCGTCATTAAAGAATTGATATCGTCACCGGCATCAAAAACCAAACGTCTTACAGCTGCATCGGTAACATCAGTGGCTAGAACAATTGGTCTAGAACTTAATAAGACCATTTTCTGAACAAACTTCATTTTGTTATTCAATGGCATCTTTAAATTTTTAAATAGTTTATAAACCATTTTAGAGCCCACAAACTCGTGGGAATGGAAAGTCCAACCTACCTTTTTACTAAATTTTTTGGTAGGCGCTTTACCGATATCATGCAGTAAAGCCGCCCAACGTAACCAAATATCTTCTGTATTCTCCGAAATATTATCTACCACCTCTAAGGTATGATAAAAATTATCTTTATGCTTTTGTCCTTCAACCTCTTCTACTCCTTTTAAATCTATTAATTCAGGTATAATTTGAGCTAATAATTTCGTTTCTTCTAACAACAAGAATCCAATAGATGGTTTTTTGGATGCCATTACTTTATTTAACTCATCTACAATACGCTCTCTTGTAATTATTTCTAAGCGTTCTGAATTTTTAGTAATTGCAGTTAGTGAGTTTTCTTCAATGGTGAAATTTAATTGTGATGCAAAACGGATCGCTCTCATCATTCTTAAAGGGTCATCCGAGTAGGTAATATCTGGATCTAAAGGCGTTCTAAGAATTCCGTTTTTTAAATCTACGATTCCGTTAAACGGATCTAGTAATTCACCAAAATTAGCCTCATTTAAACTTAACGCCAAAGCATTAATAGTAAAATCCCTCCTATTTTGATCGTCTTGTAAATTTCCTTCAGATACTTCCGGATTTCTAGTTTCTTCTGAATAAGATTCTTTTCTTGCACCAACAAACTCAATTTCAATATCTTTGTAACGCAACATTGCAGTGCCATAGGTTTTAAAAACCTGCACTTTGGGTTTATTAGATAATAAGCTAGACACTTTCTCTGCAAGGTCTATCCCGCTCCCAACAGTAACAACATCAATATCTTTTGCAGTGCCTCTTTTTAGAAAATAGTCTCGCACGAAACCACCAATTACATAACTTTCTAAGCCTAATTGTTGTGATGCTTTAGAAATCGTTTCAAATATTTCTAATGAGATGGCCTCTGTAAAGAATTGCTTTTGCATTAATTTGTATTCATTTTATTTTGCCGCAAATTTAGGCTATAATCCAACACAATCCAAAATTGATATACTAGTTTATTCAAAGTAATACTAAAAATAGTACCTTTGTAAGCCTATATAATATACATGTTTAAAAAAATTCCGAATTACATAAAATACATTTTTACAAATGTTTTTTTTCTTTTAATTTTTATTGCTTTTTTTAGAGGACTCTTCTACGCCTTTTTTGCATCGTTAGAGAATGTATCTAGCCAAGAAATACAAAAAGCGTTGTTACTAGGTCTTCGTTTTGATTTAAAACTTGCCATTCTTACTTTTTTCCCTCTTGCTATATTCGTTTTAATTATAAATCATAACTTCTTTAAAAGCATTATTTATAAAAGAATAGCTGCTATTTACATTACTTTTTCCTATTTTATTTTAACGCTATTTTATCTGTTTGACTTCGGATACTATGAGTATTTAGCTATCCGTTTAGATGCCTCTTCATTGCGATTCTTAAGTAATTTTAAAATATCCTTCCAAGTTTTAATTGAAAGTTATCCAATATATAAGGGAGTTTTTGGTTTGACAATTTTATGCTTTATTAGTCATAAATATGCTACTTTAATATTTAATATATTTAACAAAGGATATCAAAAAATAACAAATAAACTAAAGGCAGTATTCTTTGTTTTTACATTTCTAATACTATCTTTTGGAGTTTTTAATAGCATAACGCATTATCCTTTGCGCTGGAGTGAAGCTTTTTTCTCTAAAAATAATGCGATAAATCAATTTACATTAAACCCTATTCTGTATTTCTTTGATAGTTTTGCCTTTAGAAGTGAAGGTGTAAATCTTGAAGAATTTAAAACCTATTACCCTGTAATTGCGAAACATTTAGATTTACCGCAAGACACCATTAATTTTGAAAAAAAGGTGACTTTTGAGAGTCCTTATAAAGAAAAACCGAATGTTGTCTTTGTAATGTTAGAATCTGTAGGAACTGCACCGATGAGCTTTTATGGAAATCCGTTAAATAGTACTCCAAAAATGGACTCGATTATTAAAGAGAGTGCTAGTTTTTCAAAGTTTTATGTTCATAAACCAGGAACTGCTGCTAGTGTTTTTGCGAGTATTACGGGATTACCAGATATTGAAGATGTAAAAACAGCGTCAAGAAACCCAATGATTATAGATCAACGTATTATTTTTGATCAATTTATAGGATATGAAAAACTGTACTTTATAGGTGGCTCTGCAAACTGGGCAAATATTAGAGGGGTTTTTCAATCGAATATAAAAAACTTAAAAATCTACGAAGAAGGAAGTTTTGAAGAGGGAAAAAGAGCCGATGTTTGGGGGATTGATGACTACGATTTATTTAAAGAATCTGATAAGAAATTAAAAAAATTACAAGAAAAAGGAAAACCTTTTGTTGCCTATATTCAAACAGCTACAAATCACATGCCTTTTACAGTGCCCGAAAAAAAAGAAAGTTTTACACCTATTTTAGAAAATGAAATTGATGAAAAAACGTTACTAAGAGGTGGTTTTAGGTCTTTAGGACAATTAAACGGAATTCGTTATTTAGACTTTAATATTGCTCGTTTTTTAAAAAGAGCAAAAGAATCTGGTTATTATGAAAATTCTATTTTTATCTTTTTTGGAGATCATAGAGGTGGAATGAAAAAACTAAATTTCTTAAAAAATAATGAAGATGATTTAGGTGTTCAAGTACATCATGTGCCATTTTTTATTCATGCACCAAAATATATAAAACCTCAAGTAATAGATAAATTCGCAAAACTAATAGATATTTTTCCGACAGCTACAAGCTTAGCAAAAGTGAATTATACAAATTATACTTTAGGAAGAAATTTATTAGATAGTACTTCAAATAACACAGCTGCCTTTGTGTATATTCAAAGTAAAGGAGAAAAAGCTGTTGGCGTGCTAAAAGATAATTTTTACTATGAAAAAACAAACATTTCTAAAAAAACAGGTTTGTACAGTTTACAAGCAGATACAGTGAAAGATATTCAACGTGATAAGCCTGCTATAGCAAAAGAAATGGATAGTTTATTATCAGCATATTACCACACTACCAAATATTTATACTTTAACAATAAAAAAGATTCTAAGCCTGAAAATATTTTAGGCAATTAAAAGAATTAAGAAAAGTTTCTAAAAGTATAATGGTATTATTATTTCCTTATGATTAAAGCACACTGTTTTACAAAATTGAATACCTAGAATAAATTAATCGTATTTAGAATGAAGCCACTTTTTAATATACACCAATTTTTCTTCAGGACATTGATTTAAACTCTGCATACAAACGAAAAGTTTATTCTTATCCTTTTCTATTCTAGCCAATTTAAACTTTATCCATAAAAATGGTTTTTTATAATTTTGAAAATACACTAATTTGTAGTCTTTCTGTAAGGTAAAAGTATTGTTTTTTATTTCCAAATGATTTGCCAAAGACTGAATTGAATATTGCTCTTGATGTCTAAAACGATGTTTAATATTATTCTCTAACATCTCTGGATTTTGCTCAAAATATTTTACATAAGTAAACTTCCTTAGCGCTGCAGGCGTATGATCTATATGGACATATTTTGTAAATCCTAATTTCTTTGCTACCGTTTGTAACCCTTTATTGTGACTATATTCTACTTTTTTGTTTTTTAAAAGTTTCTGAAATAAATATTTAATTTTCTTGTGAAAGATATCTTCATAAAACTTGGTCCACCTTCCCCTAATAACAGGTTTCTCTTGAATAAAAAAATCTTCAATTTTTATTTTATTTACTAAAAAAAAATCGTCACAAAAATATAAAAAGTGCTCAGAAAGATTTGGTATTTTGTACAATAAGGACTCTATGGATAAAGAATTAAAAGTTGGTAAATATTGATGATACCCTTCAAAAATAGTTCTATGATCTATAATAAAAACTGTAGGGTATTCTTTCTTTGCTTTTTCTATGTCTTTTAAAAAATCTGGAGTTTGGTTATCTGTAACAATAAAAATATTTCTTACAAATTTAGCATACTTCAAAATAGATTTTACTGAAAATTCAATTTCATCTATTTGATCATAACGCATCCTAACCGACTTATTGCTAAGAGCATTTTTATCCTCAATATACTGTGACATCTTTTCCCTATGTTTTGGGTCATTGCCATCTACCCAAGTAATAACAGCATCTACAATAAGTGAATTATGTGATTCCATGCTATTTCATCTCACTATTTAATAACCACAACTTAATATATCTTGTTAAGACACCATAAGCTTGTGTTTTTGCAACTAAAAAACCTGTAAAACCATCTAAAAATCCAAGGCGAATGAAATAATGGATAAAAAACCTTGCACCAGGTTTTACCATTACATGGTAAATATTTACTTTTTTACCACTTTCATGCAATTCTTCTGCTCTTATGGCTGCATAATGATTCAATTTAGAAATATAATGGTCATAATTTCTGTAAGAAAAATGATCGATCTTATTTTTAAAAAAACCGATTTTTCCATTGGATATTATTTTTTCATGAACAAGACCAGAATATTTACAATGTTCTTTTAAAAATAAACGGATTACCTTATCTCTTTGGAAACCAGAGTAATTTACTTTTCTTCCGCAAAAATAAAAAGTTCTTCTCACATAAAAACCTACAAAATCTTTTGGCTTTTTAACGGCTTCTAAAATTTCTTTTTTGACTTTTGGAGTAACCCTTTCATCAGCGTCTAAAATATAAATCCAATTATGAGTAGCTTGTTTTATAGCATAGTTTTTTTGAGAAGAAAAATCATCAAACTTTCGTTTAATGATTTTTACATTTAACTTCTCAGCTATTTCTATTGTTTTATCCTCACTAAAAGAATCTATGACAATAATTTCATCAGCAAAACTTACTGATTTTATAGCCTCAGCCATATGAATTTCTTCATTTAATGTAGGAATTATTGCTGATATTTTTGTCATAAACTTTATAAATCTTAAACTGCTACGTCGTATTCACGCAAAGCGTCGTTTAAGGATGTTTTCTTGTTGGTACTTTCTTTTCTTTTTCCAATAATCAACGCACATGGTACATTGTATTCACCAGCCGCAAACTTCTTTGTATAACTTCCAGGAATTACAACAGAACGCGCAGGAACTCTACCTTTCATCTCTATAGGTTCGTCTCCCGTTACATCTATAATTTTTGTACTCATCGTCAATACAACATTTGCCCCTAAAACAGCCTCTTTTTCAATTCTAACACCTTCTACGACAATACACCTAGAGCCAATAAAAGCACCATCTTCTATAATTACAGGTGCTGCTTGTAAAGGTTCTAAAACGCCACCAATTCCTACACCTCCAGAAAGATGAACATTTTTACCAATCTGTGCGCAAGAACCAACTGTAGCCCAAGTATCAACCATGGTACCTTCATCTACATATGCTCCAATATTCACATAACTTGGCATTAATATAGTTCCTGGCGCAATATAAGCCCCATGTCTTGCAACTGCATTTGGTACTACTCTAATTCCTCTTTCCGCAAAATTTCTTTTTAATGGAATTTTATCATGATATTCAAAAATTCCAGCTTCTAAGGTTTCCATTTTTTGGATTGGAAAATAAAGTACTACTGCTTTTTTAAGCCACTCATTAACTTGCCAGCCGTCTGAGATAGGTTCGGCAACTCTTAAAGTTCCTTTATCCAATAAATCAACTACTTTTCTAATGGTATCAATCGTGTTTTGCTCTTTTAATAATTCACGATTTTCCCAAGCTGACTCTATAATTTTTCTAATTTCCTCCATTTTAATTGTATAATTTCCGTAAATATAAATCTATCTATAAAAACTGAAGCGAATATACATTTTTTAAACATATTAGGTTTCCTTGTTTAAATTCTAAAGTTGTTATTTCTAAATCAAAATACACACTATTTTATAACTAATTGATAATATTTAAGTTATTTCCTCAATATTAATAATTAACGGTTATTTTTGTAAAAAACAATACAATTTGGCACGAGTTTTAGCGATTGACTTTGGAAAAATAAGAACTGGAATAGCGGTTACAGATGAATTAAAAATAATTGCTTCTGGCTTAACAACGGTAAATACGTCTGACTTATTGTCTTTCTTAAAAGAATATACATCTAAAGAAAAAGTAGAATTATTTTTAATGGGATTGCCTAAACAGATGGATAATTCTGATAGTGAAAGTGAAGCCCTTATTCTTCCTTTTCTTAAAAAAATAGAAAAATTATTTCCTCAAATTCCAATGAAAAGAATAGATGAACGTTTTACATCTAAAATGGCTTTTCAGACAATGATTGACAGCGGAATGAAGAAAAAACAACGAAAAAATAAGGCTATGGTTGATGAAATTAGTGCTACTATAATACTACAATCGTACTTATATAGCCAGCATTAAAACATTCACTTAGTTTTTAAAAATTCGTAATTCAAAAATTCGTAATTCACTATACTAAATCGTATTTTTGCAAATCTTTTTAAATAAAAATAAATGATTTTACCAATTGTTGCCTACGGAGATCCTGTTTTAAGAAAAGTTGCTGTTGCTATAGATGCAACATATCCTGATTTAGAAAAATTGATCGCCAATATGAAAGAAACGATGTACAATGCTTCTGGTGTTGGTCTAGCTGCTCCTCAAATTGGAAAAGCAATCCGTTTATTTTTAATTGATGCTTCTCCTTTTGCAGAAGATGATGATTTATCTGAAGAAGAAAGAACTGTATTAAAATCTTTTAATAAAGTTTTCATCAACCCTAAAATTTTAGAAGAAGAAGGCGAAGAGTGGATATTTAACGAAGGTTGTTTAAGTATTCCTGATGTGCGAGAAGATGTTTCTCGTCAACCAAAAATAACTATTGAGTACCAAGATGAAAACTTCACGGCACATACAGAAGCTTTAGAAGGATTAACAGCAAGAGTTTTTCAACATGAGTATGATCACATTGAAGGCATCTTGTTCACAGACAAGCTTTCTACTTTAAAGAAAAGAATCATTAAAAAGAAATTAGAGAATATTTCAAAAGGAAAAATTAACGCAGATTACAGAATGCGTTTTCCAAATGCAAAAAAAGGTAAATAGTCTTAAAAGACACAAAATATAAAAGATATGGAATTTAATAAAATTATAGCCGTTAGCGGTAAACCCGGATTATTTAAAGTAATATCTCAATCTAAAAGCGCAATAATTGTTACTGCTTTAGAAGATGATAAACGAGCTGCAATTAGCGCAACACAGAATGTTAGCTTATTAGAAAATATTGCTATTTATACCTATGAAGAGGATGTACCTTTATTGAAGGTTTTAAAAGCAATGTATATAAAAACAGCCGGCAAAGAAGCTATTTCTCACAAAGAAAGTGGTAAGAAGTTAGAAGCATTTTTTGCAGAAGTTTTGCCAGATTATGATGCTGAAAGAGTATATACTTCGAATATTAAAAAAGTGATTCAATGGTTTAATTTATTGGTGAATTCTGGCATGGATTTTTCTAAAGTAGAAGCTACCAATGAAGAGACCGAAAAAGAATAAATAGTATTTGATTTTTGCTTGTTGTTATTTAAAGTTAAAAAAAAAAACGATAGTTAAAATAAATTAAAAGCTTGCAACTCAAAATGAATTCTAGAAAAGAACAATTAGCTGCTTTTAGTCGTTTGTTAGATATCATGGATGAACTTCGTGAGAAATGTCCTTGGGATAAAAAACAAACCTTAGAAAGTCTACGCCATCTTACTATTGAAGAAACGTATGAGCTTGCAGATGCCATTTTAGACAATGATTTGCCTGAAATAAAAAAAGAGTTAGGAGATGTCCTTTTACACATCGTCTTTTATGCTAAAATTGGTAGCGAAAAAAAAGCTTTTGATATTGGAGATGTTGCGAACTCAATTTCTGACAAACTCATCAGCAGACACCCTCATATTTATGGTGATGTAAAAGTTGATAATGTAGAAGATGTAAAACGAAATTGGGAACAATTAAAATTAAAAGAAGGCAAAGAGTCTGTTTTAGAAGGCGTTCCTAAAAGCTTACCTGCAGTTGTAAAAGCTTCCAGAATTCAAGAAAAAGTTGCAGGTGTTGGTTTCGATTGGGAAGAACCAGCACAAGTTTGGGAAAAAGTACAAGAAGAACTCACAGAGCTTAATGAAGAAATTAAAGCCGGAAATAAAGAAAATATCGAGAAAGAATTTGGAGATGTTTTATTCTCTATGATAAATTACGCTCGTTTTATAGACGTAAACCCTGAAAATGCTCTAGAAAAAACAAACAAGAAGTTTATAAATAGATTTCAGTTTCTAGAAAAGGCTGCAAAAAAGGAAGGCAAGGAGCTTTCTGAAATGTCTTTAACAGAGATGGATGTCTATTGGGAAAAATCTAAGAAATATTTCAAATAACAATCATTGAGTTTCTTATAGATCGATTTAAAATAATTTTAATAAAAAAAACATCCAATTCATAGTATGAGTTGGATGTTTTTTTAATGAATAGGGTAAATTTTACTTACTCAAATACATTTTTCTTCTTGCATATAAGTTATAAAACTCATCGTCTTTCAAGCTGTCTATAAATAAGATACTTTCTCCAGTCGATTTCATTTCTGGCCCTAATTTCTTATCCACATTCGGGAACTTATTAAAAGAGAACACAGGTTGTTTAATTGCATACCCTTCTAATTGAGGATTAAAATTAAAATCTGTTACTTTGTTGTGACCAAGCATTACTTTTGTTGCATAGTTTACATACGGTTCTTTGTACGCTTTTGCTATAAAAGGAACCGTTCTAGATGCTCTTGGGTTTGCTTCTATAATATAAACAAGTTCATTTTTAACTGCAAACTGCACATTAATTAAACCAACAGTTTTTAACTCTCTTGCAATGGTGTGTGTATGATCTTTTATTTGCTGCATAACCAAATCACCTAAATTAAATACTGGTAACATCGCATTAGAATCTCCAGAATGAATTCCACAAGGTTCTATATGTTCCATAATACCGATAATGTAAACATTACCATCTGCATCACAAATTGCATCTGCCTCTGCCTCTATTGCACCATCTAAATAATGATCTAACAATAATTTATTTCCAGGCATTCTACCTAATAAATCTACAACATGTTCAACTAATTCTTCTTTATTGATTACAATTTTCATTCCTTGCCCTCCTAAAACATAAGAAGGTCTTACCAAGATTGGAAAATCTAATTCGTCTGCTAAAACTAGCGCTTCGTCTGCCGTTTCTGCAATTCCGAATTCTGGATATGGAATGTTATTATTTTTCAATAAAGTAGAAAAACTACCTCTGTCTTCGGCTAAATCTAAAGCTTCAAAAGAAGTTCCAATAATTTTAATGCCGTACTTGGTTAATTTCTCTGCTAACTTTAAGGCTGTTTGCCCACCTAATTGCACAATTACACCTTCTGGTTTTTCATGACGAATAATATCATAAATATGTTCCCAAAAAACAGGCTCAAAGTATAATTTATCTGCTGTATCAAAATCCGTAGAAACAGTTTCAGGATTACAGTTGATCATGATGGTCTCATAACCACATTCTGCAGCGGCTAAAACACCATGCACACAGCAGTAATCAAACTCAATTCCTTGACCGATTCTATTCGGTCCAGAACCTAAAACAACAATTTTCTTCTTTGGTGTAACAATACTTTCGTTGGCAATCATAATTTCGCCATCTGCCGTTTCTATTTCGTTTTCAAAAGTTGAATAGTAATAAGGTGTCTTTGCTTGGAATTCTGCTGCACAAGTATCTACTAACTTGAAGACACGTTGTACTTTTAATTCTTCTCTTTTTATGTACACCTCACTTTCCAAACATCCTAGCATGTGTGCTATTTGCCTGTCTCCGTATCCTTTTTGCTTTGCCTCTAACAATAAACCTCTTTCTAAAGTATCAATTTTATAGGTAGAAATTTCTTTCTGTAATTGAAACAATTCTTCATATTGCCTTAAATACCACATATCTATTTTTGTGATATCGTAAATCTTACTCAAAGGAATTCCGATGGCAATTGCATCATAAATAGCAAACACACGATCCCAACTTGCATTGGTTAACTTCTCTATAATTTGGTTATAATCTGTGTATCCTTTACCGTCTGCGCCTAGACCATTTCTCTTAATTTCTAAAGATTGTGTTGCTTTGTGCAATGCTTCTTGGAAACAACGTCCAATACCCATTACCTCTCCAACAGATTTCATTTGCAATCCTAAAGTTCTATCTGAACCTTCAAATTTATCAAAATTCCAACGTGGTATTTTTACAATTACATAATCTAACGTTGGCTCAAATAAAGCAGAGGTAGATTTTGTAATTCCGTTTTCTAATTCATCTAAAGTATACCCAATAGCTAATTTTGTAGCTACTTTTGCGATAGGGTATCCTGTTGCTTTCGAAGCTAATGCAGATGAACGTGAAACTCTTGGGTTAATTTCAATAGCAATAATATCTTCTTTATCATCGGGTGAAACTGCAAATTGCACATTACAACCGCCTTCAAAATCTCCGATAGAACGCATCATATGAATTGCCATATCACGCATCTTCTGATATGTTTTATCAGAAAGCGTCATTGCTGGAGCCACTGTTATAGAATCTCCAGTATGAATTCCCATAGGGTCCATGTTTTCAATAGAACAGATAATTACAACATTATCATTCCTATCTCTCAATAATTCTAATTCGTATTCTTTCCAGCCCATCATCGCCTTATCAATCATCACCTCATGTATTGGTGATGCTTCTAAACCGAAACTTAATAAGTGGTCAAAATCTTCTGCTTTGTATACAATAGAAGCTCCTGCACCTGTCTCTTATACACATCTCCGAGCCCACGAGACCTCTC
>OJEO01000529.1_pt1 | contig 13760 bp, 11 predicted proteins | sample 1593621 | NCBI WGS metagenome assembly OJEO01 (sample SAMN05416875, study PRJEB24817) | seawater metagenome | isolation source: Sea water | place: Canada:Atlantic | collected 2013-11
GATAATACTGATTTCATTATTTTACGCTTAGGCACTTTGAATGATGAGTCGATGGTTGGTAGTCAGTATCAAGAAACCAAGCATATTTGGCTAGCGGAGAAAGCATGCTGGTATGAGTTACATTCGGATTTAGAAGAGCAGAAGGAATTTTGAATGATAATTCACCTTATAATAATTTCAGCGTTACTGCTAATTAATCCATTTTTCGTATATGCACAAAATAGTACGTGTTACGGCACTACTTCAAATGGCCATCTAGAAAATGGTGTTCAACTTCCGTCAGAAGGTGCTAATTTTGTAGGCTATAGTACAGCCGCTCGATTAGCGGGTAGGACTTATGTCCACTCATTGGTTAAAGACATTATGCTAGCGGCATATAAAGACCTTGAAAAAGATCAGCCGAATAAAGTCTATAAATATGCAGAAACAGGTCTTAAAGAAGGTGGGCAGTTTAAACCGCATAAAACCCATCGCAATGGGCTTTCAGTTGATTTCATGACGCCTGTTATAGATGATGACAATGTATCTGTTCATTTACCGACGCATCCATTAAATAAATTTGGTTATGACATCGAGTTTGATAAAAATGATGAGTATGACGGACTGCGTATTGATTACGAGGCGATTGCTGCTCATATCGTTGCTTTGCATAAGCAAGCAAAGGCGGTAGGTTATGATTTATGGCGGGTGATTTTTGCACCAGAATTACAGCCTAACTTATATGCAACAATGCATGGGCCGTATTTAAAGAAATACATAACATTTTCTACGAAGCGCTCGTGGGTTAGGCATGACGAACATTATCATGTTGATTTTGCTATTCCATGTTCTTGAGGATTAAAGATGCAGGATCGCTATAAGATGGTCATGCTGTCGGTGATGCGACTTGCCTTAAATCTTAAAGCTTTTCTTAGCAGTTTTTTGGGCGCTTTAAATTACCACAAGAATCACCCTGTAGGTATTGGTTATCGATTCCATATATCCGCGCCTGTTCTCTAGAGCAACGCTTAGCCGCTAAATATTCATTACAAGCTTTAGCTTCTGCCTCATGGCGCAATCTTATTTTGTCATTCCTCGAAAGGTGTTTCTTTTTCTCAACGTTTTTTTCGGTGGAGTTTGAGTCTTCCTGTACATTAGTGGTATAGATGGTTTTTTTAGGAATGCCATCAGCATGTTTTTTGGACTGGTTGTATATTCGATTAGCTTCTTCGCGCTGAGCAGTAGTAGGGGTGCTTGAGCTGTAATCGACTGTCGATGTCTTGTGTTTTAAATGGTCGGGAAGACTGTCAGAGAAATGTTTTTTGCCGTTATCATCGACCCAAGTATGAATTTCTGCTTGGCTATTGATAGTGAATATGGATAGTATGAATACGAATAAAATACGCACGAGAGCATTCCTTTGATCTAATTATTATGCTATTAAAACACGTCGTTTAAATAGTGTGAAATGGTAATTTTAGAAAAATATATTCAGAGTGTAATATTTCTAGATTAGAATTCGAATATCATTATTTCAAACTTATTTTTAGCAGTATTTAGTCTATAAAAGTAGGCTTATCTTGTTGCCGAAAAATCACCATGAACTAAAATTAATACAGTATCTGAAACTGTGGTGGTGGCTTTATGTATGCTCTAAAAATTGAAGAAAATTTCAGCAGTGATCATCATGAAAATTGTGTAGATGGTATTCAAGAAAGCTCCAATGATAATTATCAATCCTCTCTAGATAATATTGAAGAATCTAACGATCAGCTCTCTGATCAAATCACCACACTCGCTGGCCAAATAAACGCCGCTAATTATCGCTTCTTAAAACTCATTGCAGAATTTGACCGTCGTAATGCATGGGCAGGTTATGGCATTCGTTCATGCGCCCATTGGTTAAATTGGAAATGTGGTATTGCCATGAGCGCTGCTCGAGAAAAGGTTAGAACTGCTCGGGCTTTAGAAGGCTTGCCAAATATTAATACAGCTTTTCAAGCAGGTGAGCTGAGTTTTTCAAAAGTGCGCTCCATGACGCGAATTGCTACGGTCGAAAATGAAGACTATTTATTAAATATTGCTGAATATGGCACCGCGCAGCATATGGAGGTTTTGGTTAAAGCGTTTCGTACAGTGAGTCGCATTGCTGATAAACCAGCAGACTTTAATGCAGCCGAAATAGACGAGTGCAAAAAGAGTGTATTGGGTGAAACTCAGCACGAACTAAGGCAACAGAATTTTGAACAAGAAGCTCGCAGTGTGTCCTGCTATCAAGACGATGATGGCATGTGGATTATTAAAGCCAAGCTGCCTGCGGAAGAGGGCGCTTTAGTTGCCAAGGCACTGCAAGAGCTGGGTGATAGTATTGCTGATTCTAAAAAGAGAGAAGTAGATATTGAGAACGCTGAAAATAATGAAAAAGACGTTTCAGCGGAAACGGAAATGGAAACATTCTCATTAAATACAAAAGTAGAGAAGCTGACTTATCCTCAACGCAGGGCTGATGCTTTAGTTGCTATTGCTGAACATTATCTTGCTAGCGGTTCAGGCGGTTCTCAGGGGTTATCTTCATTAAAAGGGGCAGAGCGTTGCCAGTTAGTATTGCACGTAAGGGCAGGCAATAGCTTAGACAGTGATGCTGCGAACTTAGATGGCCGCTGGTTAATACCCAATGCAGCAAGGTGCTTAGCGTGTGATGCCAGCTTGTTGGTGGTGCAAGAGGATGACGTGACTACTGGATTGGGCAATGTATTGGATATAGGCCGTAAAACACGGATTATTCCACCTGCGATGTCACGGGCTTTAGCGATTCGTGATGGTGGTTGTCAGTTTTCGGGTTGTTGTGAATCTCGTTATACCGAAGGGCATCATATAAAGCACTGGGCGGATGGCGGTGAGACTAAGCTGGATAACTTAGTGACCCTCTGTAGGTATCATCATAGAGAGCTGCATAAAGGCTCGTTCTTCCTTTCGCTTAAGCCTGAGACTCATATTCTTGCTGCCAAGAAATTTAAAGATGATAAGCCCGTACGTTTTGTCGAGAGATTGTGTTTTTCTAAAGTTGATCGTTATTTTGATGCGCCTTTCCAATGTTCGGAAGACTTTGTTATTGCAGCTAATCCCGCTAAGTTTACTTGTGCTTGTTGTGATGAATCTAAGTTTGAGGAAGCCTTGCCTAGCGCTATTGATGAAAAAACAGCAGTTACTAAGTGGTCAGGTGAATCTATGGATATTGGTATGGCGATTGATGGATTGTTGAGTGTCACTAATAGGAAAAGTGGAGGAGAAAAGCATGGACTCAATTAGTTATACCGTTGCTCATAGAAATCTGGGGAGGGTGATGGATCAAGTTTGTAATGATAATGCTCCAGTTGTGATTACACGTAAGGGAAAGGGTTCTGTGGTGATGATGTCTCTGGAGGACTATCAGGCAATGGAAGAAACTGCTTATTTATTACGATCAAGAGCTAATGCATTCAACTTACTTGAATCAATAGCTGAATTAGAGCTAGGTAAGGTATAGTGATTTATTTGGATGTGCCGATGCTAGAGCGCTTATTAAGAGTAAATTATACATATTTTACGTGATAACTGATATTTAAAAGCGCTTCAGCTGAAACGAACTCTTAGGTTTTCCTGATTCTGAAAGGCCCCCTATGTTTGACTATTTAAAAGTGAAATATGTAGAAAATGGTACTTTTATCTTGTCACAGGGTGAAAGTGTTAATAAAGCTGTAACTGAAAATAATGTGCCTAATGATTTTGGGATATATCTAATATATGCAGATAAAGAGGTGGTAGACAACCTTGTATATGTTGGCAAGGCAGGATCTGTCGCATCGGATGGTAGCTCTAAGAAGCAAGGTCTCAGTAAGCGTTTAGTTAATCAGCACTCTGGAATGAAACGGTCTGAATACTTTGTTAAATACATGGCAGACAATTCTACGGATCTAGTATTTCATTGGTTTAAAACTTACGATGAATTAACAAAGGCTGTTATACCAGCTTTGGCTGAAGCTGAGGTAATTCAAAAATACTTTTTAGAGTATAGGAAACTACCTGAGCTGAATAAATCGTTTTAATAAAGTTATGCGTCTATATTACTGGAAGGACATTAACCAGCTACGCGCAATACCTCTCTTACTGATGGTTTACAATTAACACTAGGGTTTATTAATACATTGGTATCAAATGTAGAAATATTAGCAATATTTGGAATGTCAGACTCAGACTTGTATTTGACACATGTGTTTCTGTAGTTGGCTAATTCATTAAGTTCAAAAATAATATGCGCATTTCCAGCTTCAACATATTTAAGCAGTTTAGATGAATCTAGATTATTAAAATGGCCAAAATATACTGTGTTTTCAAATTCAATATTTAAGTTAATATAATAGGCCTCTATAGATGAACCGTCCTTTGTATGAAGAAAATTTTCACCTTTTTGCCTGAGAATTATGTTTTGGCTCATTGCTGAATTATCAAATTCCTTTTTATTCCAGTGATCGGCAACAAGTTCATACAGATGTTTTCCATTGATATGAAAAATGTCCAATTTTTCAATTGGTCTAGGAGGATTAATTAATTGATATTGAGGGTTAATTGATTTTAGAGATTTCTCACGAATAATGAAGGGAAGTTCTAAGTCAAATTTCCATTTTTCATCCGTTGTGTTGTGGGCAGTACATAGTGATATTCCGAGTCGTTTAGCTTTGCTTCTTGCTCCGCTAGAAAAGCCTTTTCTTGCAACAAAAACTGCTTTTTGTGCATTTACATCTTGCATTTTTGAGTGCAAAGCATCGATAGCGGTAACGTTTACATTTTTATTATAATCTTTGCATTCTATTATAGTAATGCAATCAAATGGGCCCATTTTTCCTCTTAAGAGCACATCAATTTGCCTTTTTCCATCAGGCCCATCTAAAAATACATCTCGTTCGACTGATTCATATGATTTATCGCCTGAGAGAGCTTCGAAAATCACAGCTGTCAAATTTTCAAATCCTTTACCTGTATTCTTCATGATATGTCCTTGTGGGCTTATATTTATTATTATAAATAACTTTCAGGCAATAAAAACCCAGCACTTGGCTGGGTCTTTATTGATTAGAAAATTAGAGACTAAAACTCAACGAGTTTTAATCTTCATAGTTCTCAATAGCAGGGCAAGAACAAATCAAGTTACGGTCGCCGTACACGTCATCAATACGGCCAACAGAAGGCCAGAATTTGTGAGCGCCTAGGTTCTTGGTTGGGAATGCCGCTAGTTCGCGAGAATAAGGACGATCCCAATCACCAGTAACAACATCGGCTGTATGCGGTGCATTTTTAAGCGGGTTGTTTTCTGCGTCTAGTTCGCCGTTATGAATCGCCATAATTTCGCCTTTAATCGAGATCATTGCGTTTGCGAAGCGGTCGATTTCTGCTTTGCTTTCCGATTCCGTTGGCTCAATCATGAACGTGCCTGCAACAGGGAACGACATAGTCGGTGCGTGGAAACCGTAGTCCATTAAGCGTTTAGCGATATCCACTTCTGTAATACCGGTTTGCTCTTTTAACGGACGCAAATCAATAATACATTCGTGGGCAACTAGGCCGTTTTTACCTGAGTACAAGATTGGGTAGTGTTCGCCTAAACGCTTGGCCAAGTAGTTGGCTTTTAATAGCGCGTTTTGAGTCGCTTTACGCAAGCCTTTACCGCCCATTAACGTGATGTACATCCACGAGATGGTTAAGATGCTAGCAGAGCCGTAGGGAGCAGAAGAAACCGCGCCTTGGCCTTTGCTAGGGCTATCGATAGGGCGAACCACGTGGTTAGCTACAAACGGAGCAAGGTGAGCGGCTACGCCGATAGGACCCATACCTGGACCGCCGCCACCGTGTGGAATAGCGAAGGTTTTGTGTAGGTTCATGTGAGTAACGTCAGCACCTAGGTACGCAGGTTGAGTAATACCCACCTGTGCGTTTAGGTTGGCGCCGTCCATGTATACTTGGCCGCCTAGGCTATGAACAAGTTCGCAAATTTCTTTGATGCCTTCTTCGTATACGCCGTGGGTAGATGGGTAGGTGATCATTAGGCAAGAAAGGTTGTCGCCAATTTCTTCGGCTTTGGCTTTCAAGTCTGCGAAGTCTACGTTACCCAATTCATCACAGTTAGTCACCACTACTTTCATTGACGCCATTTGTGCAGACGCTGGGTTAGTACCGTGGGCTGAGCGTGGAATCAAGCAGACGTTACGGTGACCTTCGCCACGGCTTTCGTGGTATTTCTTAATCGCTAATAGACCGGCGTATTCACCTTGTGCACCTGAGTTAGGCTGCATGCTGATCGCAGGGAAACCGGTGATGTCTTTTAGGTAGTCTTCTAATTCAGCAATCATTTGCTCGTAACCAATGGTTTGGTCTTTTGGAGCGAATGGGTGAATGTTAGAGAACTCAGGCCAAGACAGAGGAATCATCTGCGTCGTGGCGTTTAGTTTCATGGTGCAAGAACCTAGTGTGATCATCGAGTGATTCATGGCTAGATCTTTTACTTCCAAGCTCTTCATGTAGCGCAGCATTTCGTGTTCGCTGTGGTACGAGTTGAAGGTTGGGTGCGTTAGGAATTCGGTAGTACGAACGAGTTCAGCAGGAATCGATTGAGAGTCTGCTGCTACAATTTCGGCGTCTAAGTCATAAACGTTCAAGTTTAGATCTTCGGCCGCTTCACCTAAGAAGATGTTGAACAATTCTTGAATGTCGTTGGCCGATGTTTTTTCGCAAAGCGATACACCCACAGAGACGGCACTATCAAGGCGTAAGTTAACTTCTGCTGCTAGTGCGCGTTGAATCACTGCGTCGCGATCATTAGTCACGATGGTTAATGTATCAAACCAAGTTTCGTTGGTGATTTTTAGGCCAGCCTTTTTTAACCCTAGCGCTAAAATATCGGTCAAACGGTGAATGCGACCAGCAATAGTTTTTAAACCTTGTGGGCCGTGATACACCGCGTAGAAAGACGAAAGGTTGGCCAATAATGCCTGTGCTGTACAGATATTGGAGTTCGCTTTTTCACGACGGATATGTTGTTCACGAGTCTGCAAAGCCATGCGTAGTGCTTGGTTGCCTTGAGCATCAATTGATACACCAATGATACGGCCCGGGATCGAGCGCTTGTACTTATCTTTAGTGGCAAAGAACGCCGCGTGTGGACCACCAAAACCCATAGGAACGCCAAAGTGTTGCGCGTTACCCAATACAATGTCTGCGCCCATTTCGGCAGGCGTCTTCAGTGCAACCAAGGCCATAAGGTCGGTCGCAACGGTGGCCAGTGCGTCTTTTGCATGCAGCGCGGTAATGATGCTGGTGAAATCTTCTACGTTACCGTTTTTGCCTGGGTACTGAAAAATAGCACCAAATACGTCAGCGTCGGCTGCGTCTTCTGCTGGGCCTACAATAATGTCCCAGCCAAATGCTTCGGCGCGGGTTTTAATTACGTCGATGGTTTGTGGTAGGCAGTTTTTATCAACAAAGTAGGTATTGGATTTGTTTTTACGAACCGTACGCTTGGTCATCGCCATGGCTTCTGCCGCTGCGGTGCCTTCATCTAATAATGATGCGTTGGCAAGTTCCATACCGGTCATGTCGCATACAAGCTGTTGGAAGTTTAATAGTGCTTCCAAACGGCCTTGAGCAATTTCTGGTTGGTAAGGTGTATAAGCGGTGTACCAACCTGGGTTTTCCAATACGTTGCGCAAAATAACCGGCGGAACGATGGTATCGTTGTAACCCATGCCAATGTAGCTTTTGAAAACCTTGTTCTGGTCTGCAAGAGTGCGCAGATAATTAATGGCTTCGAATTCTGTGCGAGCATCTTTGATGTCTAAAAATTCTTCGCGCAGAATGTCAGAAGGAACGATCTGGGTAGAAAGGTCTTCTAAACTTGTCGCGCCAACGGCTTTTAATAAGGCGTTTTCTTCGCTTGCATCAGGACCAATGTGACGACCAATAAAGTTGTCGCGCTGTTCCAGTTGTACCAGGGTTTGTGTGCTCATGGGCTTGCTCGTAATATGCTATAAAGTGTACGAAAGTTAGGGTATGAACGAAAAAAATTCACATATAAAAAAGCCCTGATGTTTCTGTGTTGAAACAGCAGGGCCTAGTGGCTAATTAGTCACACTTTGCAGCGTATTCATCAGCGGTCATTAGGGTATCTAATACGTTTGCATCAACAGGTTCCATACGGAAGAACCAAGCATCGCCATATGGGTCTTCATTAGCTGTTTCTGGTGCGTCGACCAATGCTTCGTTTACCGCCACGATTTTACCCGCGATCGGTGCGTAGACGTCAGAAGCCGCTTTAACGGATTCTACAACAGCGATGTCTTGATCAGCTTCTACTTCATCACCTACTTCTGGCAATTCGATGAATACCACGTCGCCAAGGGCTGCTTGTGCGAAGTCGGTGATGCCGACTGTGATGGTGCCGTCTTCTTCTTTACGTAACCATTCGTGAGATTCAACGTATTTTAATTCTGCTGGGATATTGCTCATTTTAATATTCTCTCAATCTAAATTTTTAAATTATTCTAATTCTAGAAACGGTTATTCGAAAATTTTCTTGCCGTTACGAACGAATGGCATTTTTACGATGCGGGCTGGAATTAACTTGCCGCGCATTTCGATGTTACATTCGCTGCCTGTGTCATAAGGAACACGAGCCATTGCGATTGAATGCTGTAACGTTGGAGAGAAAGTACCACTTGTAATTTCTCCTTCACAAGAGACGCCTTCGCCAAGACCTTCAATAACCACTTTTTGGTGTGAACGCATCACGCCGCGAGTTTCTAAAACAATACCGACTAGCTTAGTTTTAATACCATCGGCTTTTTGTGCTTCTAGCGCTGTGCGGCCAATAAAGTCACGATCGCTTGGCTCCCAAGCAATGGTCCAACCCATGCCGGCATCAAGTGGCGATACTGAATCGTCCATCTCGTTACCGTATAAGTTCATACCCGCTTCTAAGCGCAAAGTATCACGTGCGCCTAAACCGGCTGGTGCAACACCCGCGGCTAATAATGCTTGCCAAAAACCAACCACTTCATCTGCTGGTACGATAACTTCTAAGCCGTCTTCACCCGTATAACCGGTGCGTGCGTAGAACCATTCGCCGTCAGGCAAGCCTTGGAATATGTTTAATGAGTCAATCAAGTCGGCTTGTTCAGCGCGTACTTGCTTCACTTTTGCGATTGCGTTCGGACCTTGAACGGCAACCATTGCGAGTTCAGAGCGTTCGGTAAGAGTCGCATCGAAGCTTTCAATTTGCTTGCTCATCCAAGCCAAATCTTTTTCACGGGTGCCACAGTTAACAACAGTGCGATACCAGCCTTCCATTTTATAAACGATTAGGTCGTCGATCACGCCGCCTTCTTCGTTCAACATACCGGTATATAACGCTTTACCGGTAACGGTTAGCTTGGCGACGTCGTTAGCGAGCAATTTTTGTAGGTAAGCCAGAGCTTCCGGACCTTCGATATCAACGATGGTCATGTGGGAAACATCGAACATGCCTGCGTCTTCGCGCACGACATTATGCTCTTGTAATTGAGAGCCGTAATGAATCGGCATATCCCAACCACCAAAATCGACAATTTTGCCGTTAGCATCTAGATGTTGTTGGTACAGAGGTGTTTGCTTACCCATATTTTTAATATCCGTAAAAATCGCTGCGTTTCATCTTTGTTTAGCAGCCTTTCATCTTTATTTAAAAAGACAGCTGTTTTAAAAGTTAGCGCTAAAAAAGGCCCGCAAGTATACCGAAAAAGAGTGAGGTTGGCATCTCGCAGATTAATTATGAGGGCTAAAAATAGCCTTATTGGCACGATAGTACTTCAAAAGAAGGTGGAATTCTAGCTTGACACTTTGACCCTCGATAGAAAATCGACAAATTAATCGAACCTGACTTATTGGTCAGTTTTACTCGTTATTTTGCTGGCAGTATAGGCTGTTGGATTAATCTGAATGGCGCGCGAGGCGATGCTAATTTGTATGCGTAAAAATTCATCAAAGGGCATGGGCAGCTCTCGGTTTTGATAAAATCCATCAATAATTAAAGACGCTATTCCATGAACCTGTGTCCATAGCGTATTGGCTAATATCATGGCGCAGTCATTGAGGAAGATACCTTCTTCGATGCCGTGCTCAACCTGGCTGATTAATACGTTAAACGATCTTTCACCCGCAGCAAGCATATTGCTATAACTGCGACGATTTTGAATGCTGGGGCCAAACATCAATTTGTATCTTTCTGGATTGGCGATGGCAAAGTCTACATAGGCTAGGGCAGTCGCTTCAATGTTTTCGCAGGTAGTGCGCTGCGGAGTCAACTGCTGCGAGGTGGCTTGGTAGAGGTCAATAAAGGCTTGGGTTGCGACTTCGGCGAGCAATTCGTTTTTGTCTTTAAAGTGACGATAGGGGGCCGTTTGAGAGACTCCAGCAATGCGAGCAATGCCACGTAAGCTTAACTTTTCAACTCCCACTTCTTTTATCTGAGCCACCGTCGCGTCTAGTAAAGCTAAGCGTAAATTGCCGTGATGATAATTAACGGCGCTGTCTTTATTTTGGTCACCTTTACCTTGGCCATCTTTAGACTGGTCGCCTTTACTTACGTCGGTCATTTGTTGCATTGCCTTGTTCTAAATTGATTAAGTGTTGACGGTGAACACATTGCATAGATAGAATGTAATGCTATATGTTTTCACTGTCAACATGACGTATTCAATTCAGGCCGCTTATTTATGAAACCAGCACCTTATATTTTGACTGATATTTCGACCGAACCTTCATCTGACCTTTTGTTTAATAGCAGTATGATGTCCTTGAACAGCAGTATGATGAACAGCACGACGATAAACATGAGAACCATGCGCTTTAAAGCGCTGGTATTTCTAATGCTGAGTTTGGCTATTAGCCTGAGCATAAACACTCACGTGGTGGCTGCTGAACCCCAAGCGGCCGCAATCAAGGCCGTGCCAGTGGAAGTGGTTAGCGCTCACTATGCAGAATATGCAAAAGCCATTCGTATCAGTGGCTTACTGGAAAATAAGTCAGAGCAGTCGCTAGGCTTTAAAGTCCCAGGGCTTGTTAGCCACGTCTATGTCGATGAAGGGCAGTTTGTGAAAAAGGGCCAGTTATTGGCGTCTTTGGATTTAGAAGAAATTGATGCGGAGGTCGCGAAAGCAAAATCGGTATTGGCCAATGCTCAGCGAAACTTAGAGCGCTTTCAATCGTTGCAAGGACAAAATGCACTTTCAATGGATCAGTTGCAGTCTGCCCAAACGCGCATGGAAATAGCCCAGTCAGATTTAACCGTGGCAACTTTTAACCGTCGTCATGCGGTAATTAAAGCGCCTGCAGCCGGTCGTATTTTGAATCGTGCACTTGAACCCAATGAGTTGGTAAAAGCAGGTCAGCCTGTGTTTGTATTCGCCTCGAAGAAAACTGGGTGGATTTTAAGTACCGGTATTATTGATAAAGACATTGTGCGCACTCAATTAGGCGATACTGCCGAGCTGTATTTTGATGCTTACCCAAATCAATTATTTCCTGCGACGGTTTCTGAAGTGGCAGCGCGCGCGGATGCCGCAACCCAAACCTTTAAAATTGAATTACGTTTAACCGGCATTTCTAAAAATACCGTTTCAGGTAAAAGGGGCGCGCAAAATTTATTAGCCGGTTTTGTGGGTCATGGTCGTATTTATCCTAGCCAAAAAGAAAACTTAGTTTTACTGCCGTTAACGGCGTTATTACGCGCCGATGGTAAGCAAGCAGAAGTCTATGTATTAGATGAATATGACCAAGCCCATATGCGTTTAGTTGATGTGGCGTTTATCGAAGGTAGCCGCATGGCGGTTCGTGCGGGCATTCAAGAAGGGGAACGCATCGTCATTCAAGGTGCTCCGTATTTATCTGAAGGCCGTTCGGTCGCTGTACAGTAATTTAAAAGGTTAACAACATGCAATTACCTGCGTTAGCGATACGAAATCACCAGTTTACGACGGTGTTATTTTTACTCTTAGTGATGTTGGGTGTGGTGTCTTTTTTTACCATGCCTCGCAGCGAAGACCCGCAATTTGATTTCTCGGCCGCGGTTATTAAAGTGGTCAGCCCTGGCACCATTCCTATGGATATGGAAAAGCTGGTGGTTGACCCGATAGAAGAAGCGCTGAATGAATTAGAAGATATTAAAAATATAAAAACCAATGTTGAAGATGGTTTGGTCGTTACCCGAATTGAGTTTTTATACGGCACCGATCCGGATGAAAAATACGATGAAGTGGTTGCCAGCATTGCGCGTATTCGCAGTGATTTACCGTCTAGTATTGTGGCGTTAAAAATCGATAAAATTTCACCGGCAGATGTCAGTATTCTGCAGCTAGCACTTGTCTCACAGCAAGCCAGTTATAGTGAGCTAAAACGTCATGCAGAAGCTTTGGAACAGCGCTTAGAGCGTGCTTCGGGCGTGAAACGTGTTGATGTTGAAGCCTTGCCGCAGTTAGAGGTTCAAATCAAAGTCGACCAGCGCCAAGTGAATGCGCTGGGCATTAGTCTTGATGAAGTTTTTGTGGCGGTGCAAAATGCCGCGCAAAATTTACCCGGTGGTCATGCCAATGGCGGTGATCGTCGTTTTACCGTTAGAACCTCGGGTGATTATCAATCATTACAGCAAATTGAAGATACGGTAATTCGTGGCTCGCAAGGCAAATTTATTTACTTGCGTGATATTGCCACTATTAGCCAAGGTGAAACGTTACCAACGTATCGTGCGAAATTAAACGGTGAAAAAGCCGTCTTTATTTCTGTGGTGCAGCGTAAAGGCAGCCAAATATTTAATGTGATGGAAGGCATTCAAGCGCAGATTGATCAATATAAACCGCGCATTCCCAGTGGTATTCAATTACTGACGGTGATGGATCAATCGGTTAGTGTTGAGCGACAGATTAGTGGATTTTTTGATAGCTTAAATATGGGGCTTATTTTAGTCGCTATTTTAAGCATTATTGTTTTAGGGTTTAAACCGAGTTTGGTGGTGGTCTCTGCGGTGCCGCTATCGATTTTTATTGCCATTGGTTGGGTTGATTTAGCGGGTTTTGGTTTGCAGCAAATGTCGATTGTTGGCTTGGTGATTGCGCTGGGGTTGTTGGTTGATAACGCAATTGTTGTGGTTGAAAACGTATCGCGCCATTTGCGTGATGGTGATACCCCAACCGAAGCTGCGGTAAAAGGCAGTTCGCAAGTGGCTTGGGCGGTCGCCAGTGGAACATTAACAACAGTGCTCTCTTTTTTACCGATGCTGATTATGCAAAATGGCTCGGGCACGTTTATGCGCGCCATGCCGGTAACGGTCGTTGTGACGTTATTTGCGTCGTTATTAATTGCATTAACACTGACGCCGTTATTGGCCAGTAAATTAGGCAACTCTGCTAAAAAAACGACCCGTGCGCAAAAGAAATTAGAATCGATTGCGGATACTAGCTATAGCAAATTATTATTTTGGGCACTTGACCGCCCAGCAAAAATCATTGGTATCTCGGTATTATTATTGGTTTCCAGTTTGGCTTTATTTCCTTATATCGGAGTCAGTTTATTTCCGAAAGCAGAAAAGCCGATGATTTTGGTGAACATTGATATGCCAGAAGGCTCGACGTTTACGCGTACCCAAGAAATTGCTGATGAAGTGAGTAAACGAGTACGTCAGCATAAGCTGGTTGATGATGTTGCGTTGAATGTTGGTCGTGGTA
>OJEO01000539.1_pt1 | contig 13545 bp, 8 predicted proteins | sample 1593621 | NCBI WGS metagenome assembly OJEO01 (sample SAMN05416875, study PRJEB24817) | seawater metagenome | isolation source: Sea water | place: Canada:Atlantic | collected 2013-11
CAAAGGATGTTCATTATAAAGATTAAGCTTTTCTTGATAGATTTTCTCAGCAACAGCATATTCTCCGTTAACAATCGCTAACTGGCCTAAATGATAAGTCGCTAATAAATAATCTGGCTGTAGGGCTATGGCCTTATTATACCAAATTTTTGCTAATTCAAACTGGCCTAACCTTTGTAAGGTTTGTCCGGCATGTACCATACTAACAACATGTTTGTTGTCTAAAGAAAGTGCTTTCTCAATGAGCGTTAATGCGTCAATCAAGTTACCCTGCTCGCTGTAAATAAAACTTAAATTTGATACGACTTCGGTGTTATTAGGGTCAAGTGCTAAAGACTTTAAATAAGGGGCAATACTTTTTGATAGCCAACCTGACACGTAATATGCAGTGCCTAAAGCTTTATATGATTCGGCTGAATTACTGTCATAAGTAATGGCTTGATAAGCATTATCAATTGCATGCGCCTGTGTGCTGTTATCACTTTTAAATTGAAATATTTGTTGAGAATATGCTTGGCTTAATCCTGTATAAGCCAAAGAGTAATCAGCTTTAACAGCGATAGATTTTTTAAAAAAGTCTATCGCTATTATATTATCAACGGCACGATAACGTTGATAATATAATAACCCCTTTTGATAAAGCTCTTGGGCTACTTGTTCTGCATTAGGCTCCCCTTCGATAATATCACTCTCATCAATACTTAACGTTTTATCTGTTATTGCATGCGTAATAGCGGAAAGAATTGGATTTTGGAAAAAATAACCATAAATCACAACCAGCAAACTAATAAGAAGTAATAAGGTAAAAAGTATTTTAGATAATGATTGCCAAGCGCCATGAAATTGCTGACTACCTAAGTTGGGAAATTGGTCATTTCCTGTTAAATCAAGCATTGCCGCTGCAGGTTGAGCCAGTGTACATTCACAGGTGACCTCTGGAAGTAATCGATAACCTCTACCACGCACCGCTTCAATGTAAGTAGGTGCACTGGCATTATCAGTAATCGCTTTTCTCAGTAACTTCACTCGTTGTTTGAGTGTCTCATCCCCAATAACCACATTAGGCCAAACAATCTCCATCAGCTCTTGCTGACTAAGCAAGGTTGGTGAAGCTCTCAGTAATGCCAATAACAGATCATAACTAAGCTTAGGTAAGGGGATCTCTTTATTATTTCGCGTTAATGTTCCTCGCTGAACATCTAATACTAAATCAGCAAAGAAGTAGCGAGTGATATTACGTCGGTTTGTTAGATTACTCATAATATCCCTCAGAACAGATTGCTTCTAACTTAAGTATGATAAGTTACTGTATTTTAAGATAACTGCAATCATTGTTTCACTCTTTCACCAAAGCTTCACCAATAATTAATAGAGCATTCACCAAGTCTTCAAGTCTTTATCTCTGCAATCTTTATTCTTTTAATTGAAATTTAATAAAACTAATAATTAAGAATAAAATAACAGGGAACAACTATGAGCAACACAATCTTGGCAGAAAACGAAGACCTAAGTGTGCCAACAGAATCTCAATTTGATGAATTATGGGGACATCCTAAACCCTTATGGATGTTATTTATGGCCGAGTTTTGGGAACGTTTTGCCTTTTATGGAATACGTTGGGCACTAACTCTTTATATCGTCGCTCAATTTTTTAATGGCGATAGCTCGGGACAAACTTTTGCCTCAAATACCTATGGTGCGTATTTAGCACTTGTTTATGGTAGTGCAATATTTGGAGGATACATTGCTGATAAGGTTATCGGCTCACAGCATTCAATTTTACTAGGTGCATTGATTATGGGGGCTGGCCTATTTATGATCATGATCCCCAATGAAACGTTTTTTATGCTGGGACTAGCTACTGTCATCGTGGGCAATGGCTTGTTTAAACCTAATATTTCAAACCTTGTTGGAAAAATTTATCAACACAACGATAGTCGCCGTGATAAAGGTTTTAGCATATTTTATATGGGTATCAATGCCGGTGCTATGCTCTCCCCCATTATCACTCAATGGCTAGCGAGTAAATTGTCAGACACCCCAATGATGGATAATTATAAAGCAGTATTTGCCGCTGCAGGTGTTGGCATGTTAATTAGCTATGTTTGGTTTTATTTTGGCCGCCGTCAATTAAAAGGCCTTGGCTCAATAGAAAAATCAGTCAAACGTACTAAAAACCTATCCTATATAGTGATTGGTGCCGTTGTTTCTATTTTTCCTGTGTATATATTGATGGCATATGCAGGAGCACAAGTTCTCGCTTGGATTCTATTTGCCTTATTTGCAGCACTTTCAATAATGTTAATTACTCAGGCTAAAAAACGAGGAAAAATAGCCCTAGATAAAATGATTGCTTGTTTGATCATGTTTTTATTCAATGTAATCTTTTTTATGTTTTTTGAACAAGCAGGTAGTTCTTTCACCTTTTTAGCACAAAATATTGTTGACCGAACCATTACTGAATCCATTGATTTTAAAATTGCTTGGTTTCAATCGGTTAACTCAGTTTCTATTTTACTGTTAGCCCCACTGGTCTCAATATTATGGCTTGCCCTAGCAAAACGTAAAATTGAACCCAGTATTCCAAGAAAATTTGCCTTGGGATTACTCGGTACAGGCTTAGGTTTTTTAGTCTTAGTTTATGCCTTAGAAAATTTACTCGATGCTAATAATATGATTCCACTATGGCCATTAGCAGCATGTTATGTATTACATACGATAGGTGAACTGTGTTTATCACCAATAGGTTTATCTATGGTGAGTAAGTTAGTGCCAGCATCTATGGCAGGGATTGCCTTTGGTGGATGGTTTTTAAGTACGGCTATTGGTAATAATTTTTCAGGCATATTGGCAGGCTTTATCAGTGGTGAAACGGGTATGACTGTTAATTCTGCAATCAGTGGTTTTAATTTTAGTTTCTGGTTATTAATTGGTGGCGGAATATTTTTATTTATCATTGGACCAGCGATTAATAAGCTGATGCACGGGGTGAAGTAATTTTCGTAATATTTAAGCCTGACATAGGTATTATTCGACAATACCTATGTCATAACCTTAAGTATCTCCTCGGATAAATCAACTATTCCACTACAACGCCCCAATAGACACATAACCAGATAAAACAAGAACTACGGCAAAATACGCCATTAAAAGTTGATACTTATTCAGCAAACCTCCTTTCCTATCCGTTACCAATATTGGCCATCTTTGCTATAGCGCTTTGTGCACCTCTGTGAGATAGGACCTAACCGTCACTCTGGCAACATTGCAGTCAGTTACAGCATTCAAAACTTAATAGTAGTTGTATGCGGTAAAGCCGACATTTATGAGAAAATATCAGATAATATCTCATGTCTCTTTAACATTAAGCTGTGGAGTAAAAGCACTGATTCGGGTTGTTTTTTTGTAACCCTTGCCACACTTCAAACTTGATACTAAGAAGGCAAATCATTCATTGTCATTTAATTTTGATACGTGTTCTTGCTGGCGTTGACCCCAGATACAAAGCATATCTAAAATAGGTTTTAGTTCGTCAGCCAATGGAGTGCTACTGTATTCGACCTTGGGAGGCACTTCGGCGTATACTTTTCGTACGACAAGACTATCACTTTCAAGCTCACGCAGTTGTTGGGTCAGCATCTTTTGGGTGATTTTAGGAATGCACTTTCTTAATTCACCAAATCTCAAGGTGTTTTCTCTTAAATGAAATAAAATAATCACCTTCCATTTACCACCGATAATATTCATTACCGAGGTCATTGGACATCCAGCATTATTAATATCAAAATCTTTAACTTCTAACTCGTTGATTTTATACATAGGTACCCTTTTCCATACTCACTTACCAATTAGTGCTTACTTGAATCCTACACATTGAACTACTACAGTATCTAAAAAATACTAACATCCTTTTATATACTATAACGAGCTTTTGTACCCAATGTTATAGATATATTGAATTGAAGGTACTAATAGTTTTTGAAACAGCTTGTATGAAAAACAACGGCCAACCAAGTAGATTTAAATTGGAGAGAAATGAACATGATTAACACAAGTAAAGCATTTTTAGCTGTGCTTGCATTGAGCACAACGACAAACGCAACGGCAACTGAGTTTATCTATAAACCCGCCTCGCCGACAGAGATATCGGTTAATTTACAGAAAGTTGAAGGAGGACATTTTGAACGTTTCACTAAACCTTTTGAAATCCAACGACTGAGCGAGAATGTCTATTGGATTGCAGTATCAAACTATAATGTAACTGTGCTTGTCGGCAAAAAGAGTGTATTGCTTATTGATGCTCCTCACGGTGCAGGACAAAGACTCCTAGATGCGATAAAAACAATTACTAATAAACCGCTTAGCGCCATTGTTTATTCCCATGCTCATGCCGACCATGTCGGAGATTCAAGTGTTATTTTGAAAAAACTGGGCGATAAAAATATTTCTATATACGCAACTGAAGAAGTCAGAAACTCACTTGTCTCTCATAACATAACTATGCCTGAGCCAGTAACAGAAATTATTTCTGAACGTTTGGAGTTTGAAGGCCATACCCTCGAGGTCTTTAATTCATTTAACGGACATACACCTGACAATACAGCATTTTTACTTAAAGATGGTGATCGTAAAATATTGCATGCGATTGATCTTGTTCACCCAGATCAGCTTGAATTTAGAAGTTTCTCAAATGTTGAGGATGCAATCGCCTATAAGAATGATATTGATACATTAATGAAGATGAATTGGGATGTAATGGTTACAGGACATAGCAATCTGGGCTATAAGGCAGATGTTAAATTTGTACAAGACTATATTGCCGATGTTCAACTTTATATTCACCAAGGACTATCAAAAGCAGACTTTTCAATACATTTTAAAGGCGATTCACCTTTTGAATGGTTTGCTGGTTATAGCGATGAAATCATTGATTTTGCGCATAAAAAGATGGCAATTAAATATCGCTCTGGGCGAGAAAAAGAGTTTGATATTGTTGCTAAATCTCATGTCCGTGTCATGTTTTGGGCGATGTTTGCCCGTGGGCTGTAAGATTTAAAAGCAAGGTTGATAATCTATGTTATACTTATGTATCATGGAACCCCTCCTGCTTTATGCCACATAAGCACATGGCGCTTTTGAGGACAATCTAGCGCGGATCTCATCGCGCAGCTGGGCCTAATATATTTGGCAACCCAAAAAGACTCCGAATACATTAGCGCAAACCAACTAAGTTATCGATATTATTACTTGCAATATCGAGGCAGACCATACATAAGTGCCCCTTTGCGAGATAGCCATAGTAATGCAAAAGTAAGTTGAATTAGATTTCCTATTTGCAAAAAAAAGCGAACCATTTCTGGTTCGCCTTTATATTTAAAGCTTGAATTTTTTGAAAAAATTAATCTTCGTAAGCTGATACTGGAGGACATGAACAAATTAAGTTTCTGTCTCCGAATACATCATCAATACGGTTAACCGTTGGCCAGAATTTATTCGCTGCTGCCGCAGGTACTGGGAATACAGCTTCTTGAATGGTGTAACCACGTTCCCAAGATGCGGTAATATCCGCTAGTGTGTGCGGTGCGTTGTGCAGTGGGTTGTCTTCGCTTGTCCACTCACCTGAGGCAACTTTACGTACTTCATCACGAATCGACATCATGGCTTCAATGAAACGGTCTAGTTCAACTTTTGATTCAGATTCAGTTGGCTCAATCATGAATGTACCCGCTACTGGGAACGACATGGTAGGTGCATGGAAACCGTAATCCATTAAACGCTTAGCGATATCGACTTCTGTAACACCAGATTCCACTTTAAGTGGACGTAAATCAATAATACATTCGTGCGCAACACGGCCATTTTTATCTGAATATAAAATTGGGTAGTGTTGGCTAAGTTTTGTTGCTAAGTAGTTAGCGTTAGTAATGGCGTATTTAGTTGCGTCTGTAACACCTTTTTTACCCAGTAAAGCAACGTAAAGGTATGAGATACATAAAATGCCTGCACTACCGTATGGTGCGGCTGAAACAGCGCCGTTACCTTTGGTGTTTTCGTTTACGTTGATCAATGCATGGTCAGGCAAAAATGGTGCTAAATGCGATTTAACGCCGATAGGACCCATACCTGGACCGCCGCCACCGTGTGGAATAGCGAAGGTTTTGTGTAAGTTTAAGTGTGAAACGTCTGCGCCAATAAAGCCTGGTGATGTAACACCTACTTGAGCGTTCATATTTGCGCCATCAAGGTAAACTTGACCACCGTGTTCATGCACTATGTTACAAATTTCAGCAATGGTAGTTTCGTATACACCGTGCGTAGACGGGTACGTGATCATGATACAAGAAAGGTTCTCGGCTAACTCTTCTGCTTTCGCTTTTAAGTCGGCCATGTCAACGTTACCTGATTTATCACAAGCAACTACAACGACTTTCATACCTACCATCATCGCTGATGCTGGGTTAGTACCGTGCGCAGAAGATGGAATTAAACAAATGTTACGATGTGAATCGCCACGACTTTCGTGGTATTTGTGAATTGCGATTAAGCCAGCATATTCACCTTGCGCGCCTGAGTTTGGCTGCATTGAAATATTGTCGTAGCCGGTAAGCTCAACTAACCAGTCGCCTAGCTCGTCAATCATATGCTTGTAGCCTTGTGCTTGGTCAACAGGTGCAAACGGATGCATGTTGGCAAATTCAGGCCATGAAACTGGGATCATTTGAGCAGTAGCGTTAAGTTTCATGGTACAAGAGCCCAATGAAATCATAGAGTGGTTAAGCGCTAAATCTTTGTTTTCTAACTTTTTGATGTAACGTAGCATCTCAGTTTCGCTGTGATACGAGTTAAATACTGGGTGCGTTAGAATGGCTGATTCACGCTGTAATGCTGCAGGAATTGACGAATGACCACTGTCGGTTATTTGTTGGTCAAGTGCTGCTACGTCTAAACCGTGCCCTTCGCCTAATAAAATATTGAATAAGTTTTGTACTTTTTCACGCGTTGTTGTTTCATCTACTGATATGCTGATTTGACCTTCAACGTCTGTACGGAAGTTAACGCCAGCAGCTAATGCACGTGCAACGATTTCGTCTTTGTTATACTGACCTTCAGAAAAGTTAAAAGTAAGCGTATCAAAGTAGTTAGCGTGAATTGGCGTTAAACCTTTACTTGCGGTACCTAAACATAAAATATCAGCAAAACGGTGAATACGTTGCGCAATAGTTTTTAAGCCTTTTGGACCATGGTAAACCGCATAAAATGCTGCCATGTTGGCTAGTAACACTTGTGCTGTACAAATGTTTGAGTTGGCTTTTTCGCGGCGAATGTGTTGCTCGCGCGTTTGCATAGCCATACGCAATGCTGGGTTGTTGCGTGTGTCTTTCGATACACCAATAATACGGCCCGGCAATGAACGTTTGAATTTATCAGAGGTTGTGAAAAATGCAGCGTGTGGCCCGCCGTAACCCATTGGAACACCAAAACGTTGGGTTGTACCAATAACGGCATCAGCACCTAACTCACCCGGTGCTTTTAATAACACTAAGCTCATAATGTCGGCAGCAACAGCAACAATACCCTTGTTGTCGTGTACTTTAGCAATTAAATCGCTAATGTCTGTTATTTCACCCGTTGCACTTGGGTATTGCAATAATGCGCCAAATACATCGTGATTAACGACTTCGTTAGCTGGGGCTACAACAATGTCGAAATCGAACATTTCGGCACGTTGTTTTACTACGTCAATGGTTTGCGGGTATACGTCGCTTGAGATAAAGAACAAGTTTGATTTTTTGTTTTTAGATACGCGTTTCGCTAATGCCATAGCTTCAGCTGCTGCAGTACCTTCATCCAGTAATGACGCTGACGCTAGGTCTAAACCTGTTAGGTCGATACACATTTGTTGGAAGTTTAATAATGACTCTAAACGACCTTGAGCAATTTCTGGTTGGTATGGCGTGTAAGCCGTGTACCAGCCTGGATTTTCTAACACGTTACGTAAAATAACGTTTGGGGTAAGTGTGCCGTAGTAACCTAAACCAATATATGTCTCGTTTACCTTGTTCAAGCTTGCAACTTTTTTCAAGTCGATTAGTGCTTGCACTTCAGTTTTGCTTTCTTCGATAGCAGGTAAATCAGCTAAACGAATATCACTAGGTACGATTTGGTCGATAAGCGCGTCAACAGAGTCAGCACCAATGTCTTTGAGCATAGCTTGCGTTTGCTCAGCATTTGGACCAATGTGGCGGCTAATAAAATTTTGTCTTTGCTCTAATTCAGCTAAAGATAACGAGTCATTATTTTGAGTAGACATAAAACAGCTTCACTATAAAGTTGATAGTATTTAAAAAACAAAGCCTCGAACTACTAGTCAGTCGGAGGCTTAAATATCGTTTTCGTAAACAATCTGCTTTTAGGCAAGGCGCTAAAGTTGTGAGTCGTATGAGCTTAGTGTACTAAGTGATTACGACGAATAACGAAAGCAACGCAGTATAAAAGTAGAGTGTGCCCGAAAACTAGTCTTCGTCGATCGAGTTTGCATACCCTTCAGCATCTAGCAAGCTATCTAACTCGCCTTCGTCTTCAATTTTCAATTTGAATAACCAACCGTCACCAAACGCGTCAGAGTTAACTAGCTCTGGTGAATCTTCAAGGTCTTCATTCACTTCTACAACTTCACCTGTAACCGGTGCGTAAATGTCTGATGCAGCTTTAACTGACTCAGCTACAGCAACGTCGTCGCCTGTGCTTACGGTATCGCCAACTTCTGGTAACTCAACAAATACCATGTCGCCTAAAAGGTCTTGTGCGTGTTCTGTAATACCTACAGTAACTACACCGTTACCTTCGTTACGTACCCATTCGTGTGATGTTGCATATTTTAATTCTGAAGGAATGTTGCTCATTGTTTGGTTCCTAGTCTGTATTTTAAAATTTTTGTTTAAATGACCATAGTATGAAGCTGCTTGCGCGTTTCAATTGATACTATAGCTTAAATATTCTGCAATTTAATAGGGTTTTATTACGCATTAATAAAAGTGCGTGTTAACCCTATATTAGTAAGAAATAGTTAAAAAACTTTTTTGCCGTTACGTACAAAGCTTGGCTTAATTACTTGAACTTTTACTAGCTTTTTACGCATTTCAACTTCTACTGTACTGCCTAATGCTGTACTACGTGGTACACGTGCCATGGCAATACTGTGGCCTAAAGTAGGAGAGAATGTTCCTGAAGTAATAATACCTTCGCCTGCTGCTGTAATTACTTTTAAGCCTGTGCGTAAAACACCTTTTTCTTCAAGCACTAAGCCGACTAATTTAGGTTGGTCACCCGCAGCACGTTGCGCCGCTAATACTTCACGGCCATTAAAGTTACGATCTTCTGGTTCCCAGCTAATGGTCCACGCCATGTTAGCGGCTAATGGTGAAACGCTTTCGTCCATGTCTAAACCGTAAAGGTTCATGCCGGCTTCTAAGCGAAGCGTATCACGAGCACCTAAACCACAAGGCTTAACGCCTGCGTCTAGTAATTGTTGCCAAAGATCGGCAGCTTGTTCAGCGGGTAAAGCAATTTCGTAACCGTTTTCACCGGTGTAGCCCGTTGTAGCGATAAATAAGTCGCCCGCTTGTGCTGAGAAAAATGGCTTCATGCCTTCAACAGCTTTATTTTGCTCTGCGCTAAGTAATGTTGCTACTTTAGCTTTAGCTTGAGGGCCTTGTACAGCGATCATGGCAAATTCAGGACGTTCAGTAATGACTACGTCAAATTCAGCTGATTGGGCGTTGATCCAAGCTAAGTCTTTTTCACGCGTTGCTGAGTTCACCACTAAACGGTAATCAGTTGTTGTGAAAAAATAAACAATTAAGTCGTCAATTACGCCGCCTTCTTCATTACACATGCCGGTATATAAAGCTTTACCTGCAACGTCTAACTTGGCAACGTCGTTAATAACTAAACGGCGTAAAAATGCTTGTGCATCTTGGCCTTGAACGTCAACAATGGTCATGTGTGAAACGTCGAACATACCAGCGTCGGTGCGCACTGCATGATGTTCTTCAATTTGAGAACCATAGTTAATCGGCATATCCCAACCGTAAAAATCAACCATTTTAGCGCCAGCTTCAATGTGCTTGGCGTGTAATACTGTTTTATTTGACATGCTACGTTTCACTCACGTTAGTTGTTTTATCTAGCAATAAAGTGCTTTTAACAGCACTATTTTATACCTTTGCGTATAAACCTAGAATAAAGACGAATGATTTACAAAAAGTGCTAAAGATTATAGCCGCGAGTAATCGTTGATTCAACAGATAAAATGGCATAATAAAAATAAAAACCCGACTAAATAATCTATTCCAAATTATATTTTCAAAAGTAGCACTTTGAAAAATATAATTCCTTTAGGGTATAAAAACTCAGCAACTTGTGGGCTAAAATTTTATATTGTTGATATGTTGCTGAGAAACTATTTTTTTATCATGTGGTTTTAATGCATTTAAAGCGGGTAAAAGCACTGATTTACTTGACCTTATAGTCAACAAAATAGCCAAACTAACGAGGCCTACTCAGAAAAAGTTAAGACCTTAAAGCGTAATATTACTTAACCTGAACTCTGGATAAGCATTCATTATCTAGAGTTCAGGTTAAACAGCTATTTCGAAGATAGTGAATTAGCAGATAATGGCTTAGCGCTCGCTTTAGCCAATACAGGTAAGTTTTCTTTAAAGCCTAACGCTTGGTTGATCATCACAGCTTTAGCCGGTGTAAACTTATTAAGCAACGACATACCTAAACCTCGTAATAATTTAATCGCACTTTGTTGCGGACTAAAGCTTTGTTTAATGGCTTCCATGGCGGCGATCATTTCTGCGGCTTCACTTTTACGCCAGCGGGCAAATTGTTGCAACGATTTATCGCTATACCAAGCGTTGTCGTCGAGCATGCCTTTAGCTTGAGCTTTACTCAGTTGTTCGCTAATCGTTTGCGACAATGCTACGGCATCGAGCAAACCTAAATTAACACCTTGGCCAGCTAACGGGTGAATAGTATGGGCAGCATCGCCAACCAACACCATACGACCTTTTACAAACTCTTGTGAAAAACGCATGGTTAACGGATAAGTAATGCGCTCGCTCAGGAGTTTAACTTCGCCAAGTTTGCCATCGCTAGCTGCGGTTATTTCTTTGCCAAACTCTTCGGCTGATAAAGCCGTTAAGCGCGAGGCTTCTTCAGGACTAGTTGACCAAACAATAGAACATAAATCTTTTTGATATAGCGGCAGCAACGCCAAAGGGCCTGTTGCTAGAAATACTTGCCAAGCCGTACTTTGATGACCTTGCTGGCATTTTACAGTAGCTACCATGGCATGATGATCATAGTCTCGAAAAGTTAACGGTACGTTCATTTGCTTACGTACCCAAGAGTTAGCGCCGTCTGCCCCTACCACTAACTTTGCCACTATTGGCATAGCTTGACTGTTGCTGCTGTCGCTAGACTCAAAGGTAGCAAATACTTCGTTATCGCTTGGGCTTAATTGTTGCAGTTTATGCTCAGTAAAAAATACGATACCACTGTCTTGTTCTGCCTTGTGCCACAGTGCGTTGCGAATAACGTTATTTTCGATAATAAAGCCCAGTTGTTCGGGATTGTTGGCAACGCTGGTGTGGTTAACATCGTTTAATGAGAAATCTAATTGTCCGTAGCCCGCTTTGTCCCAAATATGCATGTCGTGATATGGCTGGGTGCGCTGAGCAATAATGTCTTGCCAAACATTTAGGTTACTAAATATTTGTTGGCTCGCGGCATTTATAGCACTAACGCGTAGTTCTGGTTCATCGCTAAGGGTATCACTTAAGTTGCCAACTGGCGCGTTGTCGACAATAGCTACACTGAGCTCGGTTTGTTGGCGAATGGCAAGCGCCAAGGTTAAGCCAACCATGCCGCCGCCGACAATTAATAGATCAAATTTTTGCATGTTTAGCCATATTCAATTTGGTTATATTTACGTTTTTAATCGTCATATTTTAAGGGTTATGTGTTTTATGCTCATAGATATCTTTAATCTAATGATTAATAGCCCATGGTTTTCTTAACAAGTGCGTTTTTCAAACTCGGCAAATAGTTTACTACTTTTAAACCAATATTACGCCCTGCAACTAATGGCGGTAGTTGATTCGAAAATAAAGTAACTAACGAGTCGGTTAAGTTGATCACTTGCTTTTGATCTTGCCCTCGCGCTTTGCCATATTGCATTAAATTGGCAAAAGCACCGATATCTTGTTGCTGTAACAAGGCACGTTTAATCACTTCTGTCATGTCGCTTACATCACGCAAACCTAAATTAAAGCCTTGTCCGGCAATAGGATGAATAGTGTGAGAGGCATTACCAATTAGAGCCATGCGATGATAAACCTGTTCATTAGCTTGCACTAATTTAAGAGGGTAAGTAACCCGTTTACCGACATGGGTAATATTACCTAGCCAGTGGCCGAATGATTGCGATAATTGCTCAGCAAACTCGTGCTCGGGTAAATTCAGCATTTTGTCAGCAAGTTCAGGGGTTAATGTCCACACTAAAGAACATCGACCTGCGCTATTTTTTGCTGATTTACCTAGTTCAGTTGAGTTATTTTGACTTGCCGTTAAAGGTAACATGGCGATCGGGCCAGTGTCGGTAAAGCGTTCATAAGCAATGTTATTGTGATGAATAGATGTGGCAACATTAGCGATTAAAGCGGTTTGTTGATAATCGCGACTTGTTGTTGCTATGTTAGCAAATGCTCGACAAGGCGACTTTGCGCCATCGCAGGCCAGTAAAAGCGCGGCAGATAATTTTATGCCAGAGTGAAGTTCAACATTTACTTTTTCTGCTTGCCATTTTATTTCGTTAATACTGTCTGGCGTAAACCAAGTTACATGGTTTTTAGTGCTTAAGGTTTTTAGCAGCGCAGCGCCAATGTGGGTCATTTCAGCCACAAAGCCAAGCGCGTCTACTTGGTGGTGTTCGGCATAAAGTCGCGCTTTGCCATAATAACCGCGATCTGAAATATGAATGTTTTGTATCGGCTCAGCATGTTGTTGTAAATGTTGCCATGCACCAATATTATTGAGGTAATTTGCGCTGCCGTGAGATAAGGCTAAAACGCGATTGTCAAAACTAGCGCTTGACTCAGTTAACACTGCATTGGCTTCAATAATGGCAATTTTCAACGGCTGCTGGTTATGATCACGCAAGCCAGATAAGCTTAATGCCATTAAGCTGCCCGATAAACCTCCACCTGAAATAATAACATCAAAATGTTGGCTGCTATCAGGTATATTGTTTGTATCTGCTGCACTCGTTTTCATTATTAACCTGTTGTGTTAATTTACTGCGCTATTTTTACTGCACCGTTTTTACTGCACCGTTTTTAATGCGCCGCTTTTAATCAGCCGCTTTTAATGCACCGCTGTTAATCAGCCATAAGGGCTTCAATATCAGCAATGGTTTTGGGTGCATTCACGGTTAAGTTTTCAAAACCGGTTGCGGTTATCGCGATATTATCTTCT
>OJEO01000540.1_pt1 | contig 13542 bp, 15 predicted proteins | sample 1593621 | NCBI WGS metagenome assembly OJEO01 (sample SAMN05416875, study PRJEB24817) | seawater metagenome | isolation source: Sea water | place: Canada:Atlantic | collected 2013-11
GTATTAAAATAACAAAAAAGTATAAATAAACAGCTAAGAAAAGCTAGAATAAATTGCTGAAAATATGTAGTTGCTGTATCTTTGCAGCGCAAAAAAAATGAGCTTGTCTGTAACACAAACACAATCTATTCCTCAGATTCTTGTTAGGAATTTTACCGAGATAACCAAATTCCGTCTTTCGGTAAGTGTGGTTTTTTCTTCGGTAGCAGGCTATTTGCTAGGTGCAGATACCATTGACTACTATATTTTATTGTTATTATGTGTGGGGGGTTACTGTATGGTAGGGGCTTCAAATATCTATAATCAAATTATTGAAAGAGATTTGGACGCGCTAATGGACCGCACCAAAGACCGTCCCATACCAGCAGGACGTATGCGTGTAAATTCAGCATTTGCTTTGGCAATAGCGTTAACTATAATTGGTTTAGTAGTGCTTTATGCTATTAACCCAATTACCGCTATGTTTGGGGCTATTTCAATATTTATGTATGTTAGCTTGTACACGCCACTTAAAACCAAAACACCACTTTCAGTTTTTGTAGGGGCATTTCCAGGAGCTATCCCTTATATGTTAGGTTGGGTAGCAGCAACTAATAACTTCGGAATTGAACCAGGAACCTTGTTTATGATTCAGTTTTTTTGGCAATTTCCACATTTCTGGGCCATTGGATGGTTTTTATATGAAGACTACCAAAAAGGAGGCTTTTTTATGTTGCCTACCGGGAAGAGAGATAAAGGAACCGCAGTACAAGTAGTTTTATATAGTATATGGACGGTATTGGCTTCTTTAATACCTGCCTTTGGAGTGACGGGTAAGCTTTATATAACACCAGTAAGCGCCGTAGTAATAGGGGTGTTGGGAATAGGATTATTGTACTATGCCGTTCGGTTATATAGAGAAAAAACAAATAAAGCCGCCAAACAACTAATGTTGGCGAGTGTTAGTTACATTACATTGCTACAAGTAGTGTATGTAATAGATAAATTTATACGATAATGGATTATACAGAAGGGACAGAAGAACAGAAGATAAGACGGGCAAAAAAAATGATGCTTTGGTTTGGTATTATTAGTTTATCTATGAGTTTTGCGGGTCTTACGAGTGCTTATGTAGTAAGTAAGGAGCGTCCCGATTGGTTAACGGATTTTCAAATTCCGCAGGCATTTTACATTAGTTTAGCGGTAATACTTTTAAGTAGTATTACAATTCATATTGCAAAACGAAGTATAATAAAGGAACAGAATAAAATAGGAATGATACTTTTACTAAGTACATTTTTCTTGGGAGTGGCTTTTATAATATTGCAATTTAGAGGATTTTCTCAAATAATAGCAAACGGATATTATTTTACCGGTAGTGAGAGTAGTATTACTACTTCCTTTATATATTTAGTAGTACTATTGCACGTAACACACATAAGTGCTGCGCTAATTTCGATATTAGTAGTAATTTATAATCATTATAAACTGAAATATACAAACGGCAAAACCCTTGGAATTGAACTAGCTGCTACTTTTTGGCATTTTGTTGATATTCTTTGGATATACCTGTTTTTGTTTTTCTATTTCGTTAGATAAAAATTAATCGTATTTTTGAAACCTATTTAAAACCAAATTCTTTGTATGGAAGCTACCGTTGTTGAAACAGGTACCGAAGGAAAAACATGGGGTGGAGCTAACCAGCCATTAAAAGCCAGTTATGGCAAAATGATGATGTGGTTCTTCATTGTATCTGATGCCCTTACTTTTTCAGGATTTCTTGCCTCTTATGGATTTTCGAGATTCAAGTTTATAGATTCTTGGCCCATAGCCGATGAAGTGTTCACTCACTTTCCCTTTTTACATGGTGTAGAAGCACCGATGTATTATGTGGCTTTTATGACATTTATTTTAATATTTTCATCGGTAACGATGGTATTAGCAGTAGATGCAGGTCATAAAATGCAGCAGAATAAAGTGATTATTTATATGTTCCTAACTATTATTGGCGGATTTATATTTGTCGGTTCGCAAGCTTGGGAATGGTCTACTTTTATTAAAGGAGAGTTTGGAGCAGTTGAAACAAAAGGAGGAAGAATACTTCAGTTTTTAGATACGGAAGGCGAACGGGTTGCGATAGCAGACTTTGCAGCAAGTATTCCTAGTGAACGTCAATATCAAACTGAGAATGAGGGGCTTTGGTATGAGTCTGGCTCTACGCAAACAACATTTAATTTTGAAGAAGTTAAAGCTGGGTTTTTAGCCAATGACAATTTATTGGTAAGAACACAATACCTTAACGAACACGGAGAGCCTACAGTACTTTCTAGAGAAGAGTCCATTGCAAAACTAACCAACGAAGGAAAGTTAGTGGTTGAAGGGGCTAACCTTCAGCATAATGAATATGGACCGCCGCTATTTGCAGATTTCTTTTTCTTTATTACTGGATTTCACGGTTTTCACGTACTTTCAGGGGTAATCATCAACTGTATTATCTTCTTTAACGTAATTATTGGAACGTATGAGAGAAGAGGTAGTTACGAAATGGTTGAAAAAGTAGGTCTTTACTGGCACTTTGTAGATCTTGTATGGGTATTTGTATTTACATTCTTTTACCTTGTTTAAGTAGTTTAAAAATTAAAAAATGGCACACGACAATCATAATTTAGCAATCTTTAGAGGAACATGGAAGTTTAAAAACAACCAAAGTAAAATTTGGGGTGTTTTTATAGTTCTTTCTGTCATAACTATTGTTGAAGTAGCCTTAGGTATTATTAGACCTGAGTTTTTAACGGACAATACCTTCTTGGCTATGAGGCTTCTTAACTGGGTATTTATTATATTAACGATCGTTAAAGCATACTATATTACGTGGGACTTTATGCACATGCGTGATGAGAAATCCGGCTTACGTCGTTCGGTGGTTTGGACTGCGGTATTCTTAATCGCATACCTCGTATTGATATTGTTGATAGAAGGAGATTATATCTTTGAAGTTTATAAAGAGAACTTCATTAAGTTTGATTTTTAAGCTCTCATTCTTAAAATAAAACAGAAAGCCTAGTTTTTTAACTAGGCTTTTTTTGTTTTTGTAACCTAGAAAAAATTAACTTTAAAAGGTTGCCTTTACGTCTTGTAGCGTGTATTTTTGCATTCCAAAATACGACTTATGAACCAGCGATCGGTTAAGAAATATGTGGTTATATTTATATTGTTTGCGCTTCCTATCACGGCCTATATTTTCTTTGCCTCGGGTGTAAATAACTTTGCAAAACTTCCAATCTTAACACAGTCGGTACACGAACTTGATAATTTTACGTTACAAGATGACAGCCCGGTTCAATTAAAAGATAATATCACAGTTTTAGGGTTCTTCGGAAAAAATCCGATGGATAATAAGGTAGGGGCTTATAATTTAGCTCATAAAATCTACAAGAAGAACCGTGAATTCGAAGACTTTCAAATAGTTTTTTTACTTCCAGAAGAGGCAAGATCTCAATCAACAGCACTGCAAGAAAAATTAAGAGAAATAGTGAAAACAGACCAATGGAAGTTTGCTTTTGGCACTTCCAAAGAAATAAAAAAAGTGTTTTCGTCATTACAAAGTAATTTTAGCTTACAAGAAAATCTAGATACTCCCTATGTCTTTATAATAGACAAAGACCTAAATTTAAGAGGAAGAAATGAAGATGAGGATGTTGGGATGCTATACGGGTTTGATTCCCGAGAAATAGCCGAAATAAACAATAAAATGAGCGATGATTTAAAAATCGTTTTAGCGGAATACCGTTTGGCTTTGAAGAAAAATAATAACGCTAAACGTGAAATTTAAAAATTAAATATTTTGAAAAAGTACTCATACATAGGAATTACAGCAGTTATATTAATTTTCGGAATATGGGCTGTTCCTAATATCATAGATCGGTTAAGCCATAATGATGTGGTAAAAAAAGACCGGTTAAGCACTAAAGAAAGCGCTTCTGAAATTGGTGATAAGGGAGATGACAAAGGAATGATTACCATTAATAAAATTCCTGAGTTTACATTCGTAAACCAAGATAATGATACAATTTCCGATGATTATTATGACGGGAAAGTATATGTGGTAGAATTCTTTTTTTCAACTTGCCCAAGTATTTGTCCTGTCATGAACACTAATATGCTAAAAATACAAGAGGCATATAAAAATGAAGATGATTTTGGAATTGCCTCTTTCTCTATCGATCCAGCGCATGATACTCCAAAAGTTTTAAAAGAATATGCTGAAAGTTATGACGCAAACCATCCGCATTGGAATTTTTTAACAGGTGATAAAAAAGATATTTTAAAACTCTCCAATGAAGGGTTTAAGTTGTATGCAGCTGAAAGTCCGGAAGCCGAGGGCGGTTTTGAACATTCAGGTATGTTTGCACTTGTCGATAAAAATGGAAATATCCGTTCGCGCATTGATGAAAATGGGAATCCAATTATTTACTATAATGGATTGGAGAAAGAAGGGATCGAAATGCTAATAGAAGACATTAAAAAGCTATTATAAGATGTCACAGATGGTAAAAAGCACGAAAAAATATAACGTATGGATATGGATTCTTTCTATAGCTATACCTGTTGCTGTAGCAATCCTATTTACAGTACGAATCCCTGGTGTAGAACGACTAGGTTTTTTACCACCTATTTATGCGACTATTAATGGTATTACAGCAGTTTTATTGGTCTTGGCAGTTATTCAAATTAAAAAAGGGAACCGTAAAACACACGAAGCTTTAATGAAAACGAGCATTGTGTTATCGGCTCTTTTTTTAATAATGTATGTGGCGTATCACATGACGTCTAATTCAACTCCATATGGAGGTGAAGGCGCAATACGATACGTGTATTTTTTTATATTGATTAGTCATATTATTCTATCAATAACCGTTATTCCTTTTGTTTTAATAACGTATGTAAGAGCTATTTCGGGTCAGTTTTACAAGCATAAGAAAATAGCAAGGATTACGTTTCCTATATGGTTGTATGTTGCAGTAACAGGAGTAATTGTGTATTTTATGATAGCTCCCTATTATTAAGATTATGAAAGTAAAGGTTTTTATACTTGTATTTTTTTTACTGATGATAAGCATTCCTGTCGATGCTCAATGTGCTATGTGCCGAGCGGTTTTAGAAAATGAAGACGGAGGTCAGGCTGCAAAAGGCATTAATAACGGGATTGTTTATCTTATGATATTCCCTTATTTGTTAATTGGAGGAGTTGGTTATGCCATTTATAGACTTCGTAAAAATGCTAAAAAAGCTTAAAATTAACATTATCTTCACATTTAAGGTTGTAACAATAACCTTTCAAAACAGTCTTATTACCAAAGACTCCTGCCAAATAAGCCTGTAAGTCTTAACAAGGATTTCACAAATTAATACCGTACTTGTATTATTTTGTGCTTTATTTTTTTATTATGATAGAAATCAAAGATTTACATAAGTCGTATCACATGGGGAGCAATTCACTTCATGTTTTAAAAGGGATTAATTTTAGTGTTTCCGAAGGAGAAATGGTTTCCATAATGGGTTCTTCTGGTTCTGGAAAATCTACTTTGCTTAATATTTTAGGAATTTTAGATGAAGCTGACGAAGGAACCTATCATTTAGATGGAACTGAAATAAAAAATCTTAATGAGCGCGTTGCTGCTAAGTATAGAAATAAATTCCTTGGATTTATATTTCAATCTTTCAACCTTATTAATTATAAATCTGCACTCGATAATGTTGCTATGCCGTTATATTATCAAGGTGAAAAACGAAATGTGCGTACCGAAAAAGCCATGCATTATCTAGAAAAAGTAGGGTTGGCAAATTGGGCCGGTCATCTACCTAATGAGCTTTCTGGTGGTCAAAAACAACGTGTAGCCATCGCTCGGGCACTTGCTAGCGACCCTAAAGTATTATTGGCAGATGAGCCCACTGGTGCATTAGATACTAAAACCTCGTATGAAGTAATGGAGTTGATACAAGGTATTAACGACGAAGGCAAAACTATTTTAGTCGTGACCCACGAAGATGATATCGCTCATATGACAAAACGTATCGTAAACCTGCAGGATGGTATCATTCTAGACGATTCGGTAGTGAAACAAGTACGAGCGAAAGAAGCAAAAGAAAAAGCATTGGCCCATGTTTAATCTAGAACGTTGGCAAGAAATATTTGAAACGATTCGCAAAAACAAATTGCGAACGTTTTTAACGGGGCTATCCGTAGCTTCAGGTATTTTTATATTGGTCATATTGCTTGCTATAGGGCAAGGCATGCAAAATGGAATTTCTTCAGAATTTGAAAACGATGCTGCAAATAGAATTCAGGTATGGGCCAATGTTACTTCCGAAGAATATAAAGGCTTAAATCCTGGTCGCAGAATCCAGCTGGACAATCAAGATTATGATTTGGCTGAAGGTAAAAATATAGATAAACTAGAATATAAATCTGGTGTTTTCAGTAATTGGGGCGTGTTAACTTCCTATAAAGGTGAAACAGGATCCTATCGTGTAGAAGGTGTTCGTGGTGATTATCAATTTCTAGAAAATGAAACCCTTGTTGCCGGACGTTACATTAACCAAAGTGATTTGGATGGATATGAAAAAGTAACCGTATTGGGAAATCGCGTTTATCAAGATCTTTTTAAAGGAAAAAATGCAATTGGAGAGTATATTTCAATTACAGGAATAAAGTTTAAGATAGTCGGTATTTATACAGATCCAGGAGGCGAACGTGAAGAAACCCGGATGTTTATTCCGCTTACCACAGCACAGCGAGTTTTTAACGCAGGCGATAAGTTACGCTCTTTGGTTTTTACGTTAAAACCTGAAGATAAATTTGAAGATGCCTTGGCGGCTTCTGAAGCTTTTTCAACACAATTGGAAAATGATCTTAAAACCCGGCATACCGTTGCTCCAACCGATGAGCGAGCAATAAATGTCAATAATTCACTGGAAAATGCAAAACGATTCTACGACCTTATGGCGATGATTCGCTATTTCTTTTGGGGCGTAGGGATTTGTACTATTATTGCCGGTGTAGTTGGAGTAAGTAACATCATGCTCATCATTGTTAAAGAGCGTACCAAAGAAATTGGCATTCGGAAGGCTATTGGGGCACAACCATTGTCAATTATAGGAATGATTTTACACGAATCGGTTTTTGTAACCGCTATTGCCGGATTTATTGGTTTAATTTCTGGCTTACTCCTAATCGAATTTGTGGGTCCATTAATAGAAACCAATTTTATAAGCAATCCATCAGTAGATTTTGGAGTGGCTGTCACTACAGTCATTATTCTAGTAATCGCAGGAGCCATTGCTGGATTTTTTCCTGCCTATAGAGCCTCAATTATTAAACCCATAGTAGCATTGCGTGATGAGTAAGATATTTAGTAGGGATAGTTGGAGCGAAATAATCGAGGCACTGAGTTCAAATTGGTTCAGGACGCTTTTAACCGCCTTTGGCGTATTATGGGGAATCTTTATCCTCGTTATTTTATTAGCCGCTGGTAATGGTCTTGAAAATGGAGTAAAACAAGGGTTTAGCGGTATGGCAACCAATTCTATGTTCATGTGGGCACAAACCGCATCAAAACCCTACAAGGGATTGCCAAAAGGACGCCGATATAATTTTAAAACAGGCGATGTTGCGGCTATAAAGCAAAATGTGCCTAATCTTCGATATGTTTCGCCCAGAAATCAATTGGGTGGATTTAGAGGTGCTAACAACGTAACTCGAGGCTTAAAGACTGGTGCTTACAATGTGTATGGTGATTACCCTGAAATTATCAAGCAACAGCCTATGGATATTACATCGGGACGGTTTATTAATTATTCTGATATTAATGATAAACGGAAAGTTGCTATTCTTGGAGAATCTGTAGTAACAGGGCTTTACGAGCCCGCTGAACAACCAATAGGAACTTATATTAAAATTAATGGTGTCAATTTTTTGGTAATTGGTACTTATAAAAAGAAATCGAATGGTGGCGGGGATGCCGAAGAAGCACAAAAAGAGATCTATGTTCCGTTTACCTCTTTTTCCCAGGCCTTTAATATGGGCGAAACAGTAGGGTGGATGGCTATTACTGCTCAAGATGGCTCATCGATAACGCAACTAAAAGAACAAGTCTTTGATGTTGTAAAATCACGACACTCCATTCATCCAGAAGATGATCGTGCTGTTGGTAATTTTGATTTATATGAAGAATACAGTAAAATAAATGGGCTTTTTGTAGCCTTGAACTTTGTCGCTTATTTTGTTGGAATTTTAGTGTTGTTATCTGGTATTATCGGAATCAGTAATATTATGTTGATTGTGGTAAAAGAGCGCACTAAAGAAATTGGCATCCGTCGTGCATTGGGAGCAACGCCTTGGAGCATTCGTTCGCAAGTGTTGTTAGAATCTATTTTTTTAACCATTATTTCAGGAATGGCTGGCATTGTATTGGCTTCAGGAGTATTGGCGATTGTAAATTATGTTATGGAAGGAATGGATACGAGCGAAATGATGTTTTTAAACCCTTCAGTAAATATTGGGGTGGTGTTAATAGCACTTGCCATATTGATTGTTTCAGGTTTATTGGCAGGGTTAATTCCTGCTCAAAATGCAATAAGAGTAAAACCCGTAGATGCACTACGGACCGAATAAAAGAACGTTTAATTTTTAAATTACCGGTTTATACCGGCATTCAAGATGAAAAAAACAGGAACTATTGTAATTCTCGTTGGTATTGTACTGCTATTCTCCGTAGCTATGTTTTGGCTATGGCAGAAAAATGCAGAAGATCCTATTATATATGAAACACAATCTCCAACGACGGATACTATTATAAAAAAGACGGTAGCAACAGGGAGTATTGTGCCTAAAGAAGAAATATTGATCAAACCGAATATTTCAGGTATTATAGATCAAATTTTTGTAGAAGCTGGTAATACGGTAAAGCGTGGCGATTTAATAGCAAAAGTAAAAGTGGTGCCCAATGTATCTTCTTTAACAAGCGCAAAAAACAATATTAATGCTGCTCGTACCCAAGTAGAAACGGCTCGCTTGGCTTTTGAAAATCAGAAAAGTATTTACAACCGTCAAAAAGAATTGTTCGAAAAAGGAGTGATTTCTGCCAATGAATTTGATAATGCACAATTAGCTTATAATCAAGCACAACAACGTTTTAAACAAGAAGAAGTTAATTTAACTGGAGCCCGTCAAAATTACGATATCGTAAAAACCGGTACTACTAGTGGGTTGGGAGCTTCGGCAAACACAGAAATTAGAGCGACTGTTTCTGGGATGGTTTTAGATGTTCCGGTAAAAACTGGAAACCAAGTAATTGAAGCGAACAACTTTAACGACGGAACTACAATCGCTACATTAGCCGATGTTGATAAAATGATTTTTGAAGGAAAAGTAGACGAAAGCGAAGTTGGCAAAATTAAAGAAGATCTTCCGTTGGAAATTACAGTTGGAGCTATCGAAAATCAAAAGTTTGATGCGGTATTAGATTATATCGCTCCAAAAGGAGTTGATGAAAATGGAGCCATACAATTTGAAATAAAAGGAACACTTAAAAAGATTGATACCACCACGTTTATACGTGCCGGTTTAAGTGCAAACGCATCTATTATTTTAGCACGTGCCGATGATGTTTTGGCCATTAGTGAGGCTTTAGTTCAATACGATGCTAAAACACAAGAGCCCTTTGTTGAAGTTGAAACCGGTGATCAAGAATTTAAAAGAAAAGAAGTTAAACTTGGAGTAAGTGACGGTATTAAGGTGGAAGTTTTAAGCGGAATTTCAAAAGATGATAAAATTAAGGTTTGGAACCAAGTAAAACCTGCTCAAGCAATGGGACGTGGATAGATTTTTTACTTATTTTTTTAAAATACCTGTAACACTTTCAAGAAACAAAAGACTTATGCATCAACTACAATCAAATATGAAAAAAATAGCGGTTATAGTATTATTAGTTGCTTTCGGTTTTTCCGGACAAGCTCAAGATAATAAAGAATGGACCTTAACAGAATGTGTTGAGTATGCATTGGAAAATAACATTTCCATTAAGCAAAGCCAATTAGACGTTGAGGTTACTGACACTGAAAAATTACAAGCGATAGGTAATTTTATCCCTACTTTAAATGGAGATGCTTCTTATAGAACCAACACGGGTGCGAGTATTAACCCGGTAACCAATGCGTTTGAAAACGAAACATTTTCTTCATTTACTACAGGTGTTAATTCAAGCTTAACGTTGTTTGATGGATTGCGAAATGTACGTGAATTACAGCGTGCCAAGCTTTCAAAATTAGCGAGCCAATATCGTTTGGATAAAATGAAAGACGATATTTCTCTAGCCGTAGCAAATTCGTATTTACAAGTATTACTTAATAAAGCAAATTTAGAAGTAGCTAAAGCTCAAAATGAAGTGACGCTACAGCAAATAGACCGAACCAATAATTTGGTAGATGCGGGAACATTGCCAAGAGGTGATTTGTTGGAGATTCAAGCAACTGATGCTGGTGAAAAACAACGAATTGCGGAAACCGAAAATGCAGTGACCATTTCATTAATAAGTTTGGCACAATTACTTTTAATTGAAGATTATGCCACCTTCGATATTGCAGATGAGGGGTATAATATTGTGGGAGATGAAATTATTGAAAAGCCCGTACAAGAAGTGATTAATGCTGCTGAAGAAAACCGAAATGAAGTAAAAATTGCCCAGAAAAATGTTGAGTTAGCAGAAAAAGATTTACAATTGGCTCGAGGTGCTTATTACCCTACGCTATCGGCTTTCTTTGGATATAATACACGATACTCAGATAATGATTTCTTAGACCGTTCTTTTACCGATCAACTATACCAAAACGATGGTCTTGGATATGGATTACAGTTAAACGTACCTATTTTAAACGGCTTTTCAACAAGAAGTAGTGTAAATAGAAGTAAAATTAACTTAGAACGAAACCGATATCAATTAGAGCAAGCTAAATTAGACTTAGAATCTAATGTGTACCAAGCTTATGTAGATGCAAAAGGAGCTTTAAAGGCTTATGAAGCATCATTAGCAGCGTTAGAATCTCAAGAACTAGCGTATGACTACGCAAAAGATAGATATGATGTGGGCTTAACCAATGCATTCGATTTTAGCCAGTCTAAACTTCGGTATGACAACGCTCGAATTGAAGTGAACCGTACTAAATACGATTATATATTTAAGTTGAAAGTATTAGAGTTGTACTTTGGAGTTTCAGCTACTGAATTAAAATTCTAACTATGAAGAAAAAAACCATCATTTGGATTATTGCTATTGCAGTCCTTCTTATTATTCTACTTATAGTAGGTAAAAAAGCAGGTTGGTTTGGTAAATCAGGTAACTTTAAACAAGTTGAAATTACAGAGATACAGCCTCTTGATATTACCGAAACCGTAGCCGCTACTGGTAAAATTCAGCCTGAAGTTGAAGTGAATTTATCTTCAGAAGTTTCTGGAGAAATCATTGAACTTCCCATAACGGAAGGGCAACAAGTAGAAAAAGGTGATTTATTGGTGAAAATAAATCCAGATTTGATTCAGTCTGCTTTAAGTCAATCACAAGCTGGTTTACAAAACGTTAGAGCACAGTTATCGCAAGCGGAAGCCAGTTTAAAAAACGCAGAAGCAACTTATAAACGAAATCAAACTCTTTTTGAAAAAGGAGTAATCTCAAAATCAGAATGGGATCGTTCTGTGGCAGATTTTGAAGTAGCTAAAGCCAATAAAGACGCAGCTTATTATAGTGTTCAAAGTGCTTCAGCAAGTGTAAAGCAATCGAGGGATAATTTGTCTCGAACTTCAATTTATGCGCCCATGAGCGGTACTATCTCAAAACTAAGTGCTGAACTTGGAGAACGTGTGGTTGGTACGGCACAAATGGCTGGTACCGAAATTATGCGTGTAGCAAACCTTAGTAATATGGAGGTTGAGGTTGATGTTAATGAAAACGATATTGTAAAAGTTGCAGTAGGCGACTCAACACTTGTAGAAGTAGATGCCTACCTTAAGCGTGAGTTTAAAGGAGTAGTTACTGAAATTGCAAACTCACCAGAAACGGCTTTGACAGCAGATCAGGTTACAAACTTTAAAGTTAAAGTTAGAATTTTACCTGTTTCGTATGCAGATTTAACAGAAGGTAAACCTGAAAGCTACTCTCCTTTCCGTCCAGGGATGACCGCAACTGTTGATATTATAACAAATAAAAAAGATGATATAATTGGCATTCCAATTAGTGCTATTGTTATTAAAAGCGACACGTCTTCAACTAAAAAACTAAAGGCAAAACAAACTACAGCTGATACAGATCAACGTTTTGAATGTGTGTTTGTTAAAGATGGAGATGAAGCCAAACTGCGAGTGGTTTCTACCGGAATTCAAGATGATAGTAATATTGAAATCACTAAAGGATTAGCCGAAGGCGAAACCGTAATTACCGGCCCATATACAACAGTTACACGCTCATTAAGTAATGGTGATAAGATTGAAGTAACTAAAGAAGAGAACATTACAAAGGAATAGAATATGGCTACCATATTATGCATAGAAACGGCAACTACAAATTGCTCAGTAGCGCTTTCAGTTCATGGAAGCGTTATTGCGTTTAAGGAAGACAACCCTAATGGAGCACAAAAAGGGTATTCTCATGCTGAGAAGCTACATGGCTATATTGAAGACGTACTTGCAGCTGGGAAGATTTCAAAAGAAGATCTGGATGCCATTGCGGTAAGTAAAGGACCAGGATCTTATACCGGTTTGCGTATTGGTGTTTCTGCAGCGAAAGGATTGTGTTTTGCATTAGAAATACCATTGCTTTCTGTTTCAACTTTACAATCGCTTGCACTTCAGGTAGAAGATAATGATGCCTATGTAATCCCGCTTCTCGATGCACGGCGAATGGAGGTGTATTCGGCGGTGTTTTCTTCAAAAGAAAGGGTAAGAGAAACAAAAGCAGAAATAGTAACCGAGGAGTCTTTTTTAAATTACTTAGACAAAAAGAAAACAGTTTTTATTGGCGATGGCGTTTCAAAATTTAAGCCGCTTTGTGATCATCATCATGCCGTGTTTATTGAAGATAAGCTACCTTCGGCAAAGCAAATGGCTGCACTATCAGAAAAAAAGTTCAAAATAAACGACCTTGAAGATGTCGCCTATTTTGAACCTTATTATTTAAAAGATTTTATTGCTGGGTAAGATTATTTAATTTATATAATTAAATAATCTTAACATACCCTTATCACTCTCAAGATCAATGTTGTTTTTTGAAATAAATGATTTACTTCCTTTTTTAAGATTTTCCATTTCTTTTCTAGCTTTAGACTTTTTAGAAGGCACTTCTATAAAAGATTTACTTGAATTATCTAATAGGTAATAGGTCGTTGTTTGTGAAAAAGAGGCTGGTCTGTCTCTCTCATAAGTATTTCTAGCTTTTCTAGCCTCGGTCAACGTAGCATTGTATTTTTTCTGTCTCTTATACACATCTGACGCTGCCGACGACTCCTTACGTGTAG
>OJEO01000544.1_pt1 | contig 13497 bp, 11 predicted proteins | sample 1593621 | NCBI WGS metagenome assembly OJEO01 (sample SAMN05416875, study PRJEB24817) | seawater metagenome | isolation source: Sea water | place: Canada:Atlantic | collected 2013-11
TCAAACTTAAGAGGTATAACCGCAATTACGGCGGAATTCCTTATAGGAATTCAGGCCGACTTGCGACCTTTCCGCAAAAGCGGAAAGGTTTGTGTATATTTATTCCATAACTGCGGTTATACGCGAACGTTGTAAAAACATTTGATAAAACTACTCGACATACTATTTAGAAAGCTATTAGGCAGCAATACAACTTGGCATCAAGCAGAGAGAAAAGTTCTCAAAGATTTAGGTATTAAGAAATTTGATTGGATAAACTGGAAACCTCATATTATCACTGAAATTGATTCTAAAAAAAATAGTGTGATTCTAAAGTCAGAAGACGGAAATATATTCCAAATAGAATCGGATAAAGAAACAATTCGGAATTTGACTAAAGGCATTTCCGAAAACCAATTTTTATCGAAATATGGAACTGACTTTATAAATGAAATAAAAGACTGGACGTACTCTTACTCTCCAACTAAACTAGCTGAATTTAAAGTCGATTTAAGAGCAAGACTCAAGCCAGAAGATCAAACTTCTGAGAAAAGAAAAAAAATGTATCACAAGCGGAATATAGATGTGACAGAATTTTTTATTAAAAAATTAATTGAAAAGACAAAATAAAATCCTTTTTCAACTCCTTGCTTAACTAGATTGTTACTATTAACCAATTATTCATGAAAATACGCTCGTATTTTCTGTTCGGTTTGTATTTGCTAAATCACATACTTAACCTCGCCACTACTGATAGCCGAGACCGCTATGTGCAAGTAAAAACCCTACCATACTTTAAAAAACCGCTAAATATTAGTATTTTAGGTAGTCAAACAATTAAAAATGAAATATTATGAATAAGAGAACCTATTCTTTGAAAATTTTATTGGTTGTTTTTTTAATCACGATTTCAAATTTGAATTTACTTGCTCAAGAGACAAAACCGACTGAATTGAGCGAATTTTTAGTTTCAGTAGAAACGACAGACCACAAAGAAATAAAATTGAAATGTACCGAAGGTTGTGCCTGGAAAACATTAACGTTCAATTTGTCTGATATGAACAGTATTCAAGCAATTGATGAGTTTGGAATGACTAATAAGAATGACGAAAATAAAAAAGATGAAAATTTATCGGACTTTCTCATTACAATGCAAAGAACTGACAATGGATTGATTTTTAAAGGTCTCAATGGAACAGCTTGGACCGATTTACGTTTTTCACTTAAACCCAATTCACCACAATTAATTGACGAAATGGGAATGACCGATTAATCAGTACCACCAAAACATCTGTGCCCAACAACCTTTTCTATGAAAAAGCTAATAATACTTTGTTTTATCTTAATTACCATTAGTGCTTGTTCAAATGATGACGATAATGGAAGCCAAAACAATTGTGACTTTGGGGCCATAATAAGCTTGGAACAATATAGCAATGCTCCTTCAGATGAACTGATTGTGAATAGCTTGCAAATAGAAAATGATTGTTTAAAAATTAATTTTAGCTCAGGAGGGTACGACGGAAGCACGTGGGAAGTTAAATTAATTGATTCTGAAGATATTTTTGAATCTAGCCCACCTCAAAGAAACGTCAGATTATCTCTAAAAAATGAGGAATCATGTGAGGCATTTATTACAAAAGAACTGACTTTTAGCATCTCAAACCTACAAGTTGATGGCAATCAAGTTCGATTAAATATTACCAATTCTAATGAGAGTATTTTATATGATTATTAAAATGATACAGAACAAACTAGGGTTTAAAAAAACTACTTGTTTCTTCTTACATCAACATTCTGCGAGCATTTCAGTAATCCTACGTTTTAATTATTTGTAAGCACCCAAAGTTCTACTTCTTCTGTAGACCGCCAATATTGATCTCGTTTTGTTTTACTAGAAGCAGCTTTTACTGATTTTTTATAGCACTTTTCTAACTGAAACCTATTGCCTTCAGCTAATTCTGTTTCAATGGGATGTACTGTTGTAGCATAGGTTATTTGCGCTAAGTTTGAGAAGATAACCACTAGTTTGCCTTCGGGCAAGAGTCTTTTCTTTGCTTCAGCAAAAAACTGTGGAAATAAAGTTTTGTTGTAATAAATAGCTTCATCCATATTATCTATTTTATGTGTTTCTGGCAACCAAGGCGGGTTAAACACAATTAATTCGGTTTGTTTTTCCCACTTCCCAAACAGATGCCCAATATCCAGTTCAATCTTTCGTGACAGCTTTGTAGTTCCCATAGACTCTTTCAACCCAATAATTGCATTAGGGTTTATATCGGTTGCATACACTTTTTGAAACTGATGTTGCACCAGTTGCAGCGACAACACACCACACCCAACTCCAACATCTATAGCCGTTTTTTTAGGTCCTTTATACCGTTTCAACCAATTATCAAAAAGTATTACATGCTCAAAACGCGTAGGAAAGTAGACCCCATAATACGGATGGATTTTGTTACGCAATCCAGGTATGGAAACTCCATTTTTGTACCATTCCCAAGCACTATTCATTCCCTGTATTTGAGGTAAGGTTAAAAAGAAATGATTGTTTTCTGGATAAAACTTTTCTAACCAACCAATAGTAGGAGCTTTCTTTACACACAGTTTTTGATCGACAATTTCTAGTAAAATTAAGTTGGAAAGTTTATAGTATTCTGAACGATATTCGTGCTGCTCCTGAAAAGATTTATTTGGTAATTTTAATTTTAGATGTTTTTGTATATCCTGGAGAAGCGATATTCCGTCACTATAAAATTCATTAATACGTATCGATTTGCCTTGCTTTAAGGCTTTAATGGTATCGCCAACATCATCGCCACGTTTAAACGGAATAAGTTCTTCACCCACCGTTATAGGCATTGGTTTGTTTGTTTCTATATCAGTAATCATAGGTTGGTTTCTTTTTCCATAAGGTAGGGAAACCTTTCTGTCTATTCCTGTTATGGATGGATGAATATTCAAGAAAAATTAGGGAATACCATTTATTCAATTCCTATTTATAAAGAATTGGAATTAGTTTTTTCTTATTCCAAAATAGATAATAGCGAATAGAATTACCAATATAGATAGTAATGCCATACCAAAAAATTGGTTGTTTCCAAAAAGGCTCTGAAAAATAGATGGAGGTCTTGTCTCCTAAAAGTATAAAACCTGCCCAGTAAAAAGAGTGTTTCAATTTTTTAGTTTCTGTATTTTTTTTGTTCCAATTCTTTCTCAAAATAGTTCTTGTTTAAGATCTTCGTCGTTGGACTTTTGATATTTTTTCTTGAGTAAAGTAATGTGGGTACGTATATTTTGTTGTTTTACTACGAGTTTGTAAAGTGCAGTATTTCTAGCCATCTCCCGGTTCAACAAAAACTATTTGATGAGTGACTGCGATTCGACGGTTTCTATAAAAGTGTGTAAACGGTTACTTTCGGCGACTGTAAATTCACGAGCTATTGCCGCTTCCATGAGCTCGTTCGATATGTTGTCAAACAAATTTTTAAGGCTTTTTATAAGCGTGTGGTTGCGTACATTTATGTCGAACTTTACAAAGACAACCCAATACATTCTTTCTTTTCCTTAGAATAGCTTCCGTGGTAGTCTCTCCAAGCTTTTGCTCTTAACTTGTAAAGATGAACCCTTTTTAACTCAGCAAGTAATAAAATAGAAACGCCCAAAAGGGCTGATCAAAACAATTATTTTATAGATTATTAAGGTACCAAAGCCTTGATTTTAGCATAACCTATAATTTTGGAAACCAATAAATTAAAAACACTCCAAGCAAATACTAATAAAGAAAAAAACGGTTGTAACCTCCATACTCTCCAGAGCTATTTTGATTACTATAATTCAAAGGCTTTCAGCATTTCTCTAAAAAGCACATTTTTTTGTTAACTTTGACAACTATCTTATTAGAATCTGTTGCCTCTATCGAAAAAAAGGGCAAGAATATTCTTTAAGGGTGAGCATTAACAGTCCCTAAATTAAACTTTAGTTTTTGAGAAAAACGGTGCATTATATTTTGTTTTTAGCAGTAATATACGGGTGTTGCATGCCGTTGTTTGCCCAAGAAAGGGTGTCTCGTGTTTATACGCCAAACGACGGTTTGCCCGGGGCATACATTGAACATATCGACCAAGATTCGCAAGGCTATATTTGGTTTAGCGGTGATGGCAGTATTAGCCGGTATAACGGACATGAGTTTAAAAATTACATTGGAGGCAAAGACCTTACGGGAAAACGGATATTTGATAGTTACGAAATGCCTAATGAAGAACTCTATGTAATTGCAGGGTCTACAATTGACGCCATAAAAAAAGACGGCAGGATAAGAAAAGGTGTCATTCAGAATGCTCCCCCTATGTATGAATTTTATCCACAAGAAGATGGCAGTGTTTATGCTACTTCCGGAGGAAACCTCGGCTTGTTTGAGCTTAAAAAAGACACCCTTGTCCGTTGGAGCCAAACAGGAAAAATACTGGAAGAGGAGGTTTACTTTCCCAATGCTTATCTTAGGTTGTCCGATTCCCTCCACTTGGTGGGCGGGCAATTTTATAGTAGCGAAAACAAGGAAAAACACGCCATTTACCCCAGTTTACTATTGCTGAACAATAAGGGCGACACCTTGGCCTATGACGATAAAAACCAGTCTAAACTCGTACAGCGTTTATACAAAGACCAACAAGACCGTATTTGGGTCTGTGGCAGTGAGGGGTTACACCTATTTAACCCCAATGTGACCATGGAAACTTCTCCAGAAGACGTGTATTTACCCCTACCGCCCGAGTTTGATCGTTCGGAACTTACTGATGTCTATATTATCGATATGCTACAAGACCGCAACGGCAATTATTGGTTTGCCACAAAAAAGGGGTTGGTAAAAGTAGGGCCAAAAAATCACTTTTTTGTTTACGGACGCAAAGAAGGATTGCCCTCTAGCGTGGTTATTGCTTTGTGTGAAGACCGAGAAGGGAATATATGGGCCGCTACCTCTGATGGAGCCGCAAAAATATCTTTGGGCGGGGACCATTTCTATTTAACAAAAAAAGACGGCTTGTACAGCAACTTTATTATAGATTTGTTACTGGAGGGTAATGGGTTGCTCTATGTTTCCACTACGAAAGGGGACAAAGGGGCGTTGCAGCAACTGGAGTTGAGCTCTGGGAAATTCAAAACCTGTATAGAGGGTTCAGGGACTTATAACCTGATAAAACCTGGTGACGGAAAGGTCTATCTCTTCAAAGAGAAAGGAAAGACGAAACAGCAACAACTTTTTGAATTTGATACCCAAACAGGCCGTGTGGGAAATAAGGTTTTTGATCTGAAAAAAGATTGGGTATACAAAACAGCCATAGCGGCAGACGGCAAAGGCCACTTCTTTGCCGGATCTACCGAGCTGCAAGTGATACCTCTTTATAACGAAATGCAATACCCACTTAAAGTACCTTCTTTACAAGGAAAAATAAGCCACATTAAATTTGATTCACAAGGCCGGCTTTGGGTGGGTAATCCTTACAAGCAGTTGTTCCGTCTAACACTTTCATATAAAGATAATGGTACCGTTAAAGTGCAGAAGGTCGATGATTTTAGTCACCTTACAAAAGAATATATTATAGAAGCTCTTTACTTTGACCAAAAAAACACACTCTGGATAGGTACCAAATCAGGCGATTTGTTGCATATCGAGAAATCGGACAGGTATAAAGAAGCTGTTGTCTACCCCAGTCTAACGGTTGGTTATGGAGAATCAAGCCAACTCAATGAAGATAGTAACGGCGTGATTTGGAATACCTCCTCCACCGGCCTGTATAAGTACATTCCTCGGCAAAATAAAACAAGTAGAAAGGGACAAGCCACCTATAGATCTTTTGATTTTGGAAAAGCAAATACACTTAGCAATTGGGTGAGCACCCCGGTATTTCAAACCGGAAATAACGAATATTATGCTGGCACCCAAAACGGCTTGCTCTTTTTTAAAGACAACCAAACAGATACCTTGCCCCCACCACAAGTAACCCTTACGCAAGCTTCGGTAAACGACAGTTTGTTTTATGGCTTTGGAGAAGAAAAGCACAGCTTAAAAGACCATCAAAACAACTTTCATTTTGTATTTTCGGCCCTTTCGTTTACAGATGAAGACGCAGTGCAGTACAGTTACCGGTTGGTAAGTAGTCATACAAAGAAAAACGCTTTTGGTTGGAGTGCTCCGTCCAGCCAAAACATAGTAAACTTTGCCAACTTGCAGCCCGACAATTATATTTTTGAAGTACGTGCTTTAGGCCTTAACGGAAAATGGGGGCGTCCTGCCATAGTCACTTTTAGCATTGCGCCGCCTTGGTATCAAACGTGGTGGTTTGCCCTGCTTTGTATTTTGGCTGTTGCCTTGGCCGTTTACAGTATTTTTAAAATGCGTTTGCGGAGCATAAACCGCCGGAGAACCAACCAAAAACTGCGGGAAATGGACTCCTTTAAGTCGCGTTTTTTCGCTAATATTTCACACGAGTTCCGCACGCCGCTTACTCTGATAACTGCCCCGGTGGAAAAATACTTGAGCCAACCTAACCTCCCGACCAAACAGAAAAAAGACTTGACTACCATAAACCAAAATGTAGACCGCCTTTTAGGCTTGGTCGACCAGTTGCTCGATTTATCGAAACTAGAGTCAGGACACAAAAAACTACAAGTAGAACAAGGTAATTTGTACCGTTTGATGTACCAGTTGGCCGATGCGTTCCGGTATCAAGCAGAACAAAAACAGATTGATTATTCCGTGGAATTGGAAGAAACCAATGTGGTTTGGTTTGACCGTGACATTGTGGAAAAATCCATCATCAATCTTTTGGGCAATGCCTTTAAATATACCCCCAAGGGTGGAAGTGTCGTTTTTTCTTCGGAACGGAAAAACGGAACTTTTGAACTGTCAATAGAAAATACCGCCTTTCATTTTTCAGAAGAAAAAAAGGAACAGCTTTTTAACCGTTTTCACCAAGAAGACGACAATGCCGACGGCACGGGCATAGGTTTGGCCTTGGTAAAGGAGTTGATCACACTTTCTCACGGCACTATTTCTGTGACCAATGCAGGAACAGACAAAGTGCGTTTCACCCTTTCTTTTCCTATTGAAGAAAAGGCTTATGCCCCTGAAGAACGTATTGAAAAAAGCACTGAAACGCTTCCGGAAATAAAAGTGAAGCGCATGAAGGGAACATCGGTAGAAAAAACAACGGCCGCTAAAAAACCGTCCCAAAAACTGGACGAAGACAGCCGTATATTACTAGTGGTAGAAGACAATGCTGAGCTGCGGGCTTATTTGTGCGATATTTTTTCAGACGCTTTTGCCGTGATTGAAGCCCAAGACGGGGAAGAAGGTTGGGAAAATGCCTTGAAATGGGTGCCCGATATGGTTATTTCAGACGTGATGATGCCCAAAAAGACCGGATTGGAACTCTGCGATGACCTTAAGACCGACCCCCGAACCAGCCATATTCCCATAGTGTTGCTCACGGCCAAAAGTGGTGAGGAAAATCAAAATACCGGACTGCAAACCGGAGCCGACGACTATATTACCAAACCATTTAAGACCAAACACCTCAAGCAGAAGGTGCAAAACATTATTGCCACACGGCAACGTTTGCGCGAACGTTATCGCCAAGAAATAGTGCTGATGCCCAAAGACTTGGCCTTTTCTTCAACAGACGAGGATTTTCTCAAAGAGATACAGACCGTATTGGAAGAGGAACTCACTTCACCCAAATTTGGCCCTGATGCATTTGGCAAGGAATTGGGAATGAGCCGTATGCAGTTGCACCGCAAACTCAAGTCACTTACAGGGGATTCTACTTCGGCTTTTATCCGTAACCAACGATTAAAGCTGGCCGCCAAACTGTTGAAAAAGTCTGATACCAATATAGCGCAGGTGGGTTATGCTGTGGGCTTTAGTTCGCCTTCCTACTTTTCACGTTCCTTTAAAAAGGTTTACGGGCAGAGCCCGAAGGAATTTTCCGGGCGGTAAACAACTTTATGGTTTGCCATTAATAACGAGTTACGGGTTGTGGCTTTTGGTATTTCAGTTCTTACCTTCCGCGCTCTCAGCACCAATAACCATAGAGCATTTTTCTTCTATCTAAGTGTCCTGCATTCTCATTTTCATCCTTTTTTAGCCATTGACGTAGCGATAAAAGCCAAATGATTTTATCTATCTGATTTTCAATATATTAACATTCATTATGTTACAATACTACACGTATTTGTTACAACAGTGAAGGCATTTAAAAAAAAATGCAAGTATCTGTTACAATAGTGAAAGCCTTCTGCCTCGGTACACTGCTATTTTTGGAACTACAAAAACGTAAAGGAAATCCTGAATTTTGAAGGAACACAGTTGCAAAAAAAAATCGGAAATCTCCTTAGGTCACCTTCAGGAGCAGGACATTTATATCAATGTCGATTATATAGAGCAAGGAGATCACAAATTGAACATAGTACATAAAAACAAGGTGGTGGCGCAGGTATCTTTTCACATAAAATAAAGTTGATTTTCTTTTCGTACTAATCCATCATAGAAGAATGATTTACAACTATCAAAATACAAAGCCAATTAAAAAATAACAGATAATCAATAACTAAAACAAAGAATTTTTTAAACCCAAAATCATGAATACTAAAAAGTACCCCACAACAACAATAAAAAACAGCCCTTTTGGCAAAATCAAACAAATGGGGCTTGCCTTATTGGTGCTTGTTTTTACCACAACACTTACCGCACAAGATGTGTATATAGCAGGCTTTGACAATGATGGTCCCGCTTTCAATACTGCTACAATTTGGAAAGGAGATGGTACAAAGAACAATCTTACTAAAGAAAACGTAAGTTCTGAAGCCAAAGATATATTTATTTACGAAGGGGATGAATATGTGACAGGTTTTGAATTTAACGGTTCAAAAACGGTTGCTACCCTATGGAAAAACGGGACGCCACAAGAGCTTACCGATGGCACAAAAGATACCGTTGGCCAATCGGTATTTGTATCTGGCAGTGATGTTTATGTAGCGGGATTCGAATATAATGGCAATCATTATGTAGCCAAACTGTGGAAAAACGGTGTACCACAAAACCTAACCGATGGAGCGAACGATGCTCTGGCCAACTCGGTATTCGTATCTGGCAGTGATGTGTATGTAGCGGGATTGGAAGATAACGGCAATCATTTAGTAGCTAAACAATGGAAAAATGGGGTGCCACAAAACCTAACCGATGGATCTAGCAATGCTCAAGCCATTTCGGTATTTGTATCTGGCAGCAATGTATATGTGGCAGGTTTTGAAGTTAACGGGTCAACATCAATATCAGTCGCCAAACTATGGAAGAACGGAAATGTACAAAATTTGACCGATGGTGCAAACAGCGCTCGGGCCAATTCTGTATTTATCAATAATGGTGATGTGTACGTGGGAGGTTATGATGGAGACGATCCCATGCTTTGGAAAAATGGCGTAGGCGAAATCCTAAATACCAATAGTGCGTTTGACGGAGCTAAAGCATATTCAGTATATGTTTCAGGGAACGATGTCTATGTGGCAGGGACCTCATCTGCCAGTAATGGTTCTCAAAATTGTAGTTTCGCTACGTTTTGGAAAAATGGATATATTGATTTTATCAGTCAAGCTTGCCCAGATCCTACGGCAATGTATTCCGTAGTTGTGGACGATGGCCAGTTGGGCGTTGACAATGTTTCAGGTTTGCAAAAAAACCTTGCCCTGTACCCCAACCCGGTACAAGACGTGCTGTACACCAATGTCCGACAGCCTACTGGTTTACAACTGTATAATTTACAAGGTCAATTGCTGCAAGAAATAGAAGCTAGACAAAACACCCAAATAAATATGAGCGGCTTGGCCGCGGGCGTTTATTTTATAAAGGACCTAAACGGAGGTACCAGCCACAAAGTGATAAAAGAATAAGGATTGGCCTTTTTGGGGAAGGATAGCAGATGGTAGGGGAACCTGCTGTATCAAATTATCAGGCGGGCAGGCTCAAAATCCCTATCGTTGCTACTTTTCTCAATGATCACTACTGAATAAGCAATACAAGTTTATAAAACCAATATCATGGCATTAGACAATTTAATAAGCATCAGCTTTACCAAAGCAGAACTGGATCAAATAAACCAGAGCATTGCCCAGCTCAACCAAGCATTGGAAGGCAAGGTGGTCAACCTCACACCTGAAGAGCGACAACAATACGGATCTGTGGCCGACCGAAATAAAATACTGGTCAACAAGTGCAAAGATTATATGGAGCAAGCCCCGGAGACCCTACCCGGCACGGAAAAAGCTGAGTTTGATGCCGATTATATGGCACGAAAACAACAGGAAAGCCCTTTTCGCGTACTCAACCGCATTGCAGAAAAATTGAGCGATACCAGAATATTGTTGGATCACGACAATTTTCACAACGCCATAGCCTATTACCGGTATATAAAACACCTGGCAGGGCAAAACGAACCCGGAACCACCAGCATATATCAAGACCTAAAAAAACATTACCAAAACACCGGTACTAACAACCGTGATGATGATCAGCCTACGGAAGAAGACACTGAAAACGAGACCTTATAACCAAACACATAGCGTTCTTTTTCAGTAGATAAATAAGTTACAAACATAGTTTAATAAGATGATGACTTTAAATAAAACAACAGCTCAGCTGCCCTTCAACAGAGGACAAGCAGGCTTTTCCAACTGCATACAGGCAGTAGGACAACCCTTTATGGGCAGTTCAAGAATAGAGAGCAGGCGGTTCACAAAAACCTACCACCGGTCAACCAACAGTCTAGAAGCCTTACTGAAAGTGCCTTTGGACAGTTGTAGAACCTACCGAGGGCGGTTGGGGACCACCCTTACTTGGGTGAAAAACCTCACGGAAGAAGATGGCGAAGTGCATAAGGAAGCTTGCCCAACTGCCTGCGGTCACTTGCAGGACAGCCGTTAAGCAGTATTATAAGGGCTTCTAAGGGTAAAACAACCTGCTGATGCCCCGTTCCAAAATATTCAAAAGGACATTTTGGATCCCTACCACAAGAAAAACTTGGACGCTGAATATCGAAAAGCAGAAAATGAATATCACTTATTGAACAGTAATAAACATAATTAAAACATGCCTTTTCCCAAGCTTTAGCATTAAAAACAAACAACAATGAAAACAACTACAAAACAATACAGAATTTTACTGGTAAGCTTTCTTGTAGGCTTATGCAGCACCTTCTTGACCGCCCAAGACGTATATGTGTGCGGTCATGAATATCAAGGAACTGCCAAACTATGGACAAACGGCACTCCGCAAGACCTGACCGATGGTGTCAATTTTGGCAACGCTTGGTCCGTATTTGTTGATGACGGCGATGTATATGTAGCAGGTACTGAAGAAAATAATACGGGGATAAGAGTAGCCAAACTCTGGATAAACGGTACCTCACAAAGCTTAACCGATGGGGCTCTTAATGCTGAAGCTCGTTCTGTGTTTGTATATAACGGTAATATATATGTAGCTGGAGATGAATCCAGCACCGCAAAACTCTGGACAAACGGCACTCCACAAGATCTAACCGATGGTGCCACTTATGGCAGGGCTTCCTCCGTATATGTAGATAACGGCGATATCTATGTAGCAGGAAAAGAAGGAGATATTGCCAAAGTATGGAAAAATGGCAGCCCACAAGACCTGACCGATGGTACTCAAAGTGCTGAAGCCCTTTCTGTTTTTGTGGATAACGGCAATGTATATGTGGCAGGAAAGGAATTCAATGGCACAAATCATGTCGCCAAACTATGGACAAATGGCACTCCGCAAGACCTAACCGATGGTACCAATGATGCTATTGCTAAATCTGTCTATGTTGCTAACGGCAATGTATTTGTTGCAGGAAATGAATTTAACAATGGGAAAGGAAGAGCCAAACTATGGAAAAACGGCACCCCACAAAACCTAACCGTTGACAATCAAGGAAGTACTGATGCAGAATCTGTCTTTGTGCATAACAGCGATGTCTATGTAGCAGGAACTGAAGGAAATCTTGTTAAAGTATGGATAAACGGCACCCCACAAACCATAAGCGATGGCTCTAATTATGCTTATGCCTACTCTGTATTTGTAACCAATAGTTTAGGCGTGTCGAATATGACAGGAAATCATTTTACCCTATACCCCAACCCGGCACAAAACATCTTGCACTTCAAAGCCAAAGCTGATGACATCCAAAAAATAGACCTCTTTTCCATCACCGGCCAACACTTAAAAAGCTGGGAAGGGAAAACAAAGGTAAATCTATCTCAATTTGCCCCCGCAAGTTATTTTGTAAAAATCACCGCACAAGATGGGAAAGCCGTGGTAAAGCAAGTGGCTAAGAAATAAGGATAAAAAACAACATTTAATTTCCAACAGTATAAAAACCAAAAACAATGAAAACAAATACAAAACAATACAAGCTTTTACTAATAAGTTTTTTTATAGGCTTATGTAGCACCGCCTTGACCGCCCAAGACATTTATATAGCAGGTTATGACAATGATGGCTCGTCTGATATTGCTCAAGTTTGGGATGGGGATGGCAACAAGAACAACCTTACCAATGGAAACAATGATGCTAGAGCCAACGATATATTTATTTACGAAAGCGATGAATACGTTGCAGGTCATGAATTCAACGGTTCAGTAGCGGTCGCCACTTTATGGAAAAATGGAACCCCGCAATTATTGACCGATGGTTCAAATGGTGGTGCTTCTGCTACTTCCGTGTTTGTTTCCGGCAGCGATGTATATGTGGCTGGTTATGAAGATAACGGTTCATATGTTGTCGCCAAAATCTGGAAAAACGGAGCACCTCAAAACCTGACGGATGGCTCAAACCCTTCTTATGCTAATTCTGTATTTGTTTTTGGCAATGATGTGTATGTGGCAGGTAAAGAATACAACGGGACAAATTATGTCGCCAAGGTATGGAAAAACGGAGTACCACAAATTCTTACCAATGGTGCAAACGATGCTAGTGCCAGTTCCGTATTTGTCAATAATGGTGATGTGTTCGTGGCTGGAAATGTGTACTTGGCCGGAAATGATGTGAACGAACCCAAATTATGGAAAAATGGCGTGGAAGAACCACTTAATATCAACAGTGCCTATGACGGAGCAAAAGCTAAATCGGTGTATGTTTCTGGAAATGATGTGTATGTAGCGGGTACGGCTACTGCAAGCAATGGATCTCAGAGTTGTAGTTTTGCTACCTTATGGAAAAATGGGTCAATAGTTGTTACCAGCCCAGCTTGTCCAGAAAATAATTCCATGAATTCCGTATTTGTGGACGATGGCCAGTTGGATGTTGAAAACAATACAGGACCGGAAAACAAAATAGCCCTGTACCCCAATCCGGTACAGGACATCTTGCTCGTAGAGATCTCATCGGGCAATATCCAAAAAACAAGCCTCTTTTCCATCACCGGCCAACACTTAAAAAGCTGGGAAGGGAAAACAAAGGTA
>OJEO01000549.1_pt1 | contig 13382 bp, 12 predicted proteins | sample 1593621 | NCBI WGS metagenome assembly OJEO01 (sample SAMN05416875, study PRJEB24817) | seawater metagenome | isolation source: Sea water | place: Canada:Atlantic | collected 2013-11
CTCGTGGGCTCGGAGATGTGTATAAGAGACAGACGCGAAACCCATTAAAATCTGGCGGGTTGAAGTTGTCGCCATCTTTATTCATTTCAAAATCTATACGTAACCGCTCGTTGATACCCAGTCGTTTCTTGCTTACTTTAGCATCAAAGGTTATTTGTGCAAACGAACCTACGCTGCACAACATAAAAATCAATATGTAAAGAATAGATTTGAGTTTCATGTTACCAATCTTTATCTGACTTTATTTTGGCGCCTTTTTGTTTTTCGGCATTCATTTTATCCTGAACTTTTTTCTCTTCGTTGTTCATGGCTTCCAACAAGCTTTTTACTTGCTGTGGTGACAACTGACCGGGAACAGGCTGTTGTTGCTGTTCTTGAGGTTTATCGCCTTTACCTTGATCTTTGTCTTTAGGCTCGTTAGGTTTTCCTTTATCCTCTTTGTTGTCTCCTTCTTTTTTATCCTCTTGTTTATCGCCTTTGTCTTTTTCTTCTTTTTCGTCCCCTTTATCGCCTTCGTCGCTTTTATCGTCTTGGTTTTGTTTGTCCTTATTGTCTTTTTGATCTTTGTTGTCTTCGTTTTTGTCGTTTTTATCATCATCGCCACCATCACCTTGTGGTGGGTTTTTCTCCAACATCTCTTTTGCCAACGCTAGATTATAACGTGTTTCATCATCTGTTGGATTGTTACGAAGGGCATTTTTATAAGCTTCAACCGCGTCTTGGTATTTTTTCTGATTCATGAAAACATTCCCCAAATTATGAAAGGCTTTATGCTTTTCAGCTTTTGAAGTAGCTACTGAAGCTGCTTGTTTATACCGCAACATCGCTTCGCCGCTTTTACTTTTGTTGTAATAGGCGTTTCCTAAATTGTACTTCGGAATCTCGCTTCCAGGGTTTAATGAAATGGCTTTTCGGTAATCGGCTTCGGCCACGGGAAAGTTTTCATCTTGCAACTCTAAACTGGCATCGGCCATCAACTCCTTGGATTGACGTATCTCTTTTTTCTGAAGCTTGGTTTGCTCTTTATTTGAAGTTTGTGAAAGCACTTCAGAAGAAACACTACAAACCAATACCACCAATAGTAGTTTTAAAATAATAGTTATTTCAGAACGTTTCGTTTTCATATTACTTGTCTCCTTCATTAAATAAGTTGAGTCTTTTTACCCAAGCTGTTTTTCGTTCTAACAGCAATACATCTAATAACAACAAAAATAATGCCCCACCTAAAAACCATTGAAATTGATCTTTAAAATCGGTGAATTGTTTGGCTTCAAATTCTTTTTTGTCCATTCCGTTTAAGATAGCTGTCACCGTGTCAACCACTTCTTGCGTGTTACTACCGTTTATGTATTCGCCATTTGCTTCTTCAGCAATTTCTTTTAGGGTCTCTTCACCCAAACGAGTAATTACCTGCTCGTTGTTTTGGTCACGCTTATAATACTGAAGAATTCCGTTCCGTTTTATCGGAATAGGTCCTCCTTGAAGCGTTCCCACGCCAATGGTATATATTTTTATTCCTTTGCTAGCAGCTTCTTCAGCAATGCCCGCAACATTCCCTTCGTGATCTTCCCCATCTGAAACAATAAACAACACCCGATTTGTTTGTTCTTCGTCGTTATAATAGGTTTCGGCCATTTGTATTGCCTCGTTAATCGCGGTTCCTTGTGAAGAGACCATATCGGTGTTCATACCATTTAAAAACAACTTGGTTGAAGAAAAATCGGTCGTAATGGGAACCTGCGGAAAAGCACTTCCGGCGTAGCCGATAATCCCGATGCGGTCACCTGCTAAACTATTAATAATTTGAGTTACCAATTGTTTGGATTTTTCCAAACGGTTAGGCGCAATGTCCTCAGCCAACATACTTTTTGAAACATCCAACGCAAACACCACATCTACACCTTCACGCTTCACGGTTTCCAGTTTCGTACCTATTTTAGGGTTGACCATTGCAAAACTTAAACAAGCGATTGCCAAACAAATGACCAATACTTTTAAAACAGATTTAAAAACCGATTGGTTGGGACTCAGTTTTTTTAATAGCTGCTTGTCTGCAAACTTCTTTTGGGTATGTTTTTTCCAGGCCAACACCAATAGAAATAGCACAACCACCGCCGGAATGGCGAAGAGTACGTAAAAATATATGGGTTGTTCAAATTGGTACATATTAATTCATTTTCTGCACTTCGGCTACGCTCAGCATAAACTTCGGCAGGAATCTTTTTTAATTTTTAAATAAAACTTCTAAACACCGTATAACGAAGTAATAATTCTATCAATAATATTCCTAATGCTAGAAATACTAGAGGGCGAAACATTTCTTCGTAATTGGTGTATTTAAATTCTTCAATATCTGTTTTTTCCAGTTTATTGATTTCGTTATAAATTTCGTTCAACTTTGTGGTACTGGTTGCTCTAAAATATTGTCCGCCGGTGGTTTCAGCTATTTCTTTTAATAATTCTTCATCTATTTCAACTTGAATGCTACCGTATTGAAAACTTCCATCGGGACGCAAACCAATGGGCGACATGGCTAGACCGTTTGTTCCCAAACCAATGGTGTATACTTTAATACCAAACTCGACTGCTAATTCACTTGCTATTTTAGGGTCTATAAAACCACTGTTATTTACACCGTCGGTCAACAAAATAATTACTTTACTTTTTGCTCGGCTTTCTTTTAATCGGTTTACGGCAGTTCCTAATCCCATCCCGATTGCCGTTCCGCCTTCAATGACGGTATTGTACTTCATGCTTTTTAAAGATGATAACACAACGGTTTTATCACTGGTGAGCGGATTTTTGGTATAACTTTCACCTGCATATTCTACCAAACCAATTCGATCATTAGGTCGGGCTTGAATAAAACGGGCTGCTACTGTTTTCAAGGCTTCGAGACGGTTTGGTTTTAAATCGCGCGCCAACATACTTGCTGAAACATCAATCGCCATGACAATGTCAATCCCTTTTGTTGTTTTAATCCGGGTAGATTCGTCTACCGTTCTGGGGCGTGCTAAAGCAACAATTATTGCGGCCAATGCTAATAATCGTAATACAAATAGTAGAGGTTTCAGTTTTGCTACCCAGTTTTTTCCGCTTTTGAATCCTTTTACACTTGAAATTTTTAAAGTAGCCGTTTGTTTGTTCCGCTTCCATAGATACCATGCCACCAGCACCGGAAGTGCGAGCAGCAACCAGAAAAAATTAGGGTTTACAAATTCAAAATTTTCAAACATTATTTTTCTGAAATTTCAAGTTCTACGGAATTAATAATTCTATTTTTTACATCTTCAGCAAAACGTCCATCGTCTTCTTGATATACGACTAAAACTTGTTGTATGCCGCCTTTTTGAGCGAACAACAGCAATTCATAACTACTTGTTTCCTTTAATACTTTCTTATCGGAAACCTGTACGTTAAACTTACCATAAGCTTTTAAACCGGTGATCCCTTTTTCGGTTTCAAAACTCTCTCGCTTTACTAGCATATTTTTTGCACCTCGTTTTTCAAGGTTGGTTAAGGCTTCGTCCATTAAAGCTTCTAAATCGGCACTAGCTTGTCCTTTTTGTTGTCCTTGCGGAGATTGTTTTAGCATCGTTGTATTTAACCAAACGTATAATGGGTCGGTAATTTCGCCTTCCGTAAACACACTTGCACTGGCAACGCGCATATTTTGTGACTCTGGAACCTCAATATCAGTTCGTACTAGAACTTCTGGAGTTTCTATGATAATAGCGGGATCTCCGTATTCACTTTTTATCCATCGGCTTTCAGCCAAATCGCGTATTTCATTGCCAATTACGGCATCTTTAAGATCATCAAATCCTTTTACACCTCCATAAACAGCACCGGCAATAAGAACAATTCCCAATAGACCCAAAGCGCCATACGCCCATTTTCTACGGACACGCTTTTTACGCTGTGCTTCTTGATATTCGGCATTTTCCTGCAATTCTTCTTCGGTTGGCTCGGGGATTACCTCTTTGGTTTCGTTTATAATTTCTTCAATGGTTTTCCGGTCAGACGATGCTTGTCCTTCGGCCTGGTACATTTTGGCGAATTTCACCAAATCGGCTCGTTTTAAAATTGCGTCGAGTCTTCTTATGGTTTCATTACTAAATTCGAAATTACCGGAATCTTTATGTAGCTGTAAACGCGCAATTAATTCCTCTGAAGTGCTTTCCAAAGCAGTTTCATCAACTTCTCGGTCTAAATAGCGTTTTACAATTTCAGTTAAATGCGAATAATATTCTTTGGGTTTATTTTCCTTTAAATAGGTTGAGCTATCAAGTGTATGTAGAGCTGTAATTGCTTCTTCATAAGGCGGCAACTGTTCTTCTTTGGCATCTTTTAATTTTTTTCTTCGGAATAAAATATACCCCACAATCGCTAAAATGATCACGATTGGTATAAGCCATAACAACAACGTTTTAAGATCTAAAGGTGGTTCGTCTACTTCAATAGCGGGTTTAATGTCGAACATTTTTTGTTTGGTCGTATCGACGGCAACATCTCGGACTTCCACCGAAACTGAATCTGTTGCAAACCTTTTTTCATTTATCACCACTGGTTGTTGTGGAATGGTATAACGCCCCGAATCGAACTGTGTAAGACCGTATTTTTTGATCAAACGGTATTTAGCCTGCTCAAAAGTCGTGTCGATTTTATACGACTCGATTACTTCTAACGGAGTAAAGGTTTGTCCTTCGGGAAAAACAACCAAATCAGTGGAATCTGCTTCCACCTGAATACTATAAACAATCTCTTCCCCAATTTTAATGGAAGTAGAGTCGATCGACGATTTTACTTGAGAAAATCCTGCAAAAGAGAAAAGAGAAAAAAGAACAGTGACAAAAAGGTATCGCTGTTTCATTTTCAAAGACAAAAAATTAGTATGTTTAGTACTCTCCTTCATTATATTTTATGCTCTGTGTTTAAAATAACCCAGTAATTTTTTTACATAGCTTTCATCCACGCGGCAGCTAAATGCGCCAGCGCCACTTTTGGTAAATGATTCTTGAAAATAAGCCACTCTCTCTCTATAGTACTTGTTGTAATTTGTCCTTACAGATTTTGCATTGGTGTTTACCAGCGTGAGTTCACCTGTTTCCGCATCTTGCATTTGGACCATTCCAAGATTCGGGATTTCTTCTTCGCGTTTATCATATACCCGAATTCCGGTTACATCATGTTTTCTGGCTACAATCCTGAGCGTGTCTTTATACTCGTCCGTAATAAAGTCCGAAAGCACAAAAACGATGGCTTTCTTTTTCATGACGTTGGTTAAATATTTTAAGGCTTGGGATAAATCGGTTTTTTCACTTTTTGGTTGAAATTCCAATAATTCCCTAATCAATCGCAATACGTGTGATTTTCCTTTTTTTGGCGGAATAAAGAGTTCTATTTCATCTGAAAAAAGAATCAACCCTATTTTATCGTTATTCTGAAGCGCCGAAAAAGCAAGCGTTGCAGCGATTTCAGTAATAATTTCGTTTTTAAATTGTGAGTCTGTTCCGAAAAACTCCGAACCACTGATGTCTGCAACAAGCATTAACGTAAGTTCGCGCTCTTCTTCAAAAACCTTTACAAAGGGTTCGTTATAACGGGCAGTTACATTCCAATCAATACTTCGTACATCATCACCAAACTGATATTGACGCACTTCGCTAAAGGTCATCCCACGACCTTTAAACGTACTATGATATTCGCCACCAAAAACGTGGTCGCTTAACCGACGCGTTTTGATTTCGATTTTTCGTACTTTTTTAAGAAGTTCTTTTGTATCCATTATTCCAGTAGTCAATATTCAATAAATAGTGGGGGCAGTAAAAAACAGTAGTCAGACAACAAAACTGCATACTGACCACCGCTTACTGCTTACTGTTTTTATGGTACCTCGATTACATTCACAATTTTGTTAATGATATCTTCTGAAGTAATATTTTCTGCTTCCGCTTCGTAGGTAATTCCAATACGGTGACGCAGCACATCGTGCACCACGGCGCGAACATCTTCAGGAATTACATATCCTCTTTGTTTGATGAAGGCATAGCATTTTGAAGCAATGGCCAAGTTAATACTACCACGTGGGGAAGCACCAAAACCTATAAGGTGTTTTAGATCGTCAAGTTTATAATTTTCAGGATTACGAGTAGCGAAGATGATATCGAGAATGTATTGTTCAATTTTTTCGTCCATATACACTTCACGAACAGCTTGCTGTGCACGTAAAATTTGTTCAATGGAAACAACTGGGTTTACTTTTTCGAAAGCGCCTTTTAAGTTTTGGCGGATAATTAGTTGTTCTTCGGCAATTTTAGGATAATTTATAACCGTTTTTAGCATAAAACGGTCTACTTGTGCTTCTGGTAATGGGTACGTTCCTTCTTGTTCAATCGGGTTTTGGGTTGCCATTACTAAAAATGGCTTATCTAAGATAAATGTTTCTTCACCAATGGTTACCTGCTTTTCTTGCATGGCTTCCAATAGAGCCGATTGCACTTTTGCCGGCGCCCGGTTAATCTCATCTGCCAATACAAAATTGGCAAAAATAGGTCCCTTTTTAATACTGAAATCGTTCACCTTCATGTTGTAAATCATCGTACCCACAACATCGGCAGGAAGTAAATCGGGTGTAAATTGTATTCGGCTAAAGCTTCCGTGAACTGCTTTTGAAAGCGTATTAATAGCCAATGTTTTTGCCAAACCAGGAACACCTTCAAGTAGTATGTGTCCTTGACCTAAAAGACCAATAAGTAACCGTTCGACCATATGTTTTTGGCCTACAATTACTTTGTTCATTTCCATGGAAAGGATGTTTACAAATGCACTTTCCTTTTCAATTTTTTCATTTAGCGCGCCAATATCCAAGGCAGTATCTGTTTGATCCATACTTTAAAATTTCAAATAGTAAACGTTTCTATATACAGTCTCGCAAATTGTATATTTATTGCTAAAAAGGCTGTTAATAAAGGGTTAAAAAATTTATCTTAATAGACGACATAAAAAAAGCACTGTTTCTTAAAGTAAAGTTACAGTGCTGTTAAAGTTTTATAATTCAAGAATATTAATTTGAAGCTACTGTGACAGTACCTAAAGCGGTTACTTCACCAATACGTACTTCAACGTTTTCAAAAGTTTGTTCGGTTAACTTAATGTCTTCGGTTTTTATTTTTACAGTATAATTTCCAGCAGGAAATCCTGTGATAAAAAATTCGCCTACGTCATTTGTTGTTCCTGTAATTTTTTCTTCAGAATTTGTCGCTACAATAGAAACTTCAGAATTAGGGGCAATTACGCTTCCCATAATAGCACCATCAGTTTTTTGAGTTTCGGTTTCTTTGTCGTTATTAGCAACTTCAGTTTTATTGGAAGAGTCTGCATTTGATGCATTATTATTTCCGCCAAATATATTATTGTTACTACTACAGCTAATAAATAGGGCTGTAACAGCAATTAGTAAACTTGTTTTTATATAAGATTTCATAGTTAATTGGTTTTTGGTTACCACTAATGTAGCTCGTTACCACGGCTCTTTCGGAGGAATTAACATTGATTAACGGGAGTTTTAACGTGTGGTTAACTAAAAAAGGGAAGTTTAGAACCTCCCCTTTTTTATAGTAACAATATCGAAAACTAAATTGTTACTCTAAATTAATCTCACCTACTGTGGTTATTTCGCCTATTTCAACGGCTACATCTTCAAGCGTAAAAGGTGGGATGCCAAGTTCTGGATCAACTTGAAACGTTAAATCATAACTTCCTTCGGGAACACCTTGAAGCACAAACGTACCTTGTGCATCTGTGTAAGCCGAAATTTCTTCACCATCACTGGTTGTCGTTGTAATTAAGACAGGAGTGTCGGTAACTGGAATAACAGAACCAGAAATAGCTCCCGTTTCAGCAAGTGTTGTAGCTCTAATAACGGGTTTTAGTAAAAAACCTCCATTGCCTTGTTCTACAATAGATTCTTCAACATTAAAATCTAATAGAAAATCATAGAAAATTCCTCCCTCAAGAGTTTCATTCACTTGAATTTTTAAACCAGATTGTTGAGCACTTGGCGTTTGGAGCGGAAACGTTTCGCCATCGACTACTATTGTATTATCATCGCCCAAAACCAATCTAATTTGGCTTATAGATCCTACAGGAAGTTCTTCATCTGCCAACACCACCGAAACGCCACCAGTAAGTTCTAATAAATTATAAATTCCGGCATCTACATCATCAATAAAGATATCGTCTTCCTCTCCATTGTATTTTATTACTACGTCTTTAACATCAATAAACACGGCATCAAAATCACCTGGGGCATCGGTTAATTCAATGGAGACTCTCGCTGTTTCATCAGAATTAGTACTTGATGTATCGTCATCACTACAAGATATAAATCCTACTGTAATGATTGCTATACACATAAATTTTAAAAAAGTTTTCATGTTATTTGTTTTTAGGTTTGTGGAACACAATATATTTATGATTAAAAAAAACAAAATTGCACTTAACATTTATTAACTTTCCGTTTAACTCTAATTAACGGTAAACATTTACATTCTTATTATTTTATAGAAAATTTAACCCTTATGAATAAAACTGCCTTAATTACGGGTGCTACTTCAGGAATTGGTCGCGCCATTGCTAAAAATTTTGCCAAAAACGGATTGCATGTTATTCTCTGCGGAAGAAGACAAGACCGACTTGATAAACTTCAAGAAGAGCTTTCAAAAATCACAAAAGTTCTCACGCTTAAATTTGACGTTCGGCATAAAAAAACCGTTTTTGAACAGCTTCAAGATCTACCGAATGCATTTTCAAAAATCGATATTCTAATAAATAACGCAGGAAATGCCCACGGAAAAGACCCGATTGATGAGGGAAACACGGATGATTGGGATGCAATGATTGATATTAATGTAAAAGGGCTGCTATATGTTACCAAAGCGATTCTTCCGCAAATGATTGAGCGAAAATCTGGACATATTATCAATATTGGTTCTACTGCTGGAAAAGAGGTCTATCCAACCGGAAATGTGTATTGTGCCAGTAAACACGCCGTAGACGCTATAAACGAGGGAATGCGATTAGACCTAAACGGAAAAGGCATAAAAATTGGTGCTATCAATCCGGGATTGGTTGAAACTGAATTTAGTGAAGTACGTTACAAAGGCGACACCGAAAAAGCTGATAAGGTCTATCAAGGTTACACACCGTTGCAACCGGAAGATATCGCAGATATTATTTGGTTTGCTGTAACCAGACCGCCCCACGTAAATATAGCCGATTTAACGGTAATGTGTTTAGACCAATCGTCAAGTATGATTGTGAATAAGACTTCGGTATAATTTAGGCTTCGGGCTTCGATACAATTTATTATCAAAATGTGCCTTTTTGATAATAAATCACTCAGCCACCATTAATTTTAACTTTTAAAACTTAGACCAATATAAGGTCCCTGAGTGTTTTTTATAAATGCGAAACGCATTTATAAAAATTGTACCGAAGGGCCGCTTAATAACTCAATAACATAAAAACCAATAACTTTTTACAAGTGATCAACAAACGACTTCTTATCAAAAACTTACTCGCCCATAACGACGAGAGCAGTTTCTATGATAAAAAGCGAAAGATTGATTTGGGTAGTAAAGAAGGAAAAGCGAAATTTTTAAAACACATTTGCGCACTTAGTAACAGCAACCCGAAAAACAATTCGTTTATCGTGGTGGGTGTGGAAGATGAAGCGAACGAAATACGAGGCGTTGATTTTTTTGATGACAGCAAACTTCAAAACTTAGTAAATGCGTATTTGACAAATGCACCATTAATTAGTTATGAAAACGTGATGTTTCCCCATTTACCACCAGATAAAGTGGTGGGGTTGGTCACCATTCGGCCAGCAGGGGAAATTACTTCACTTCGGAAGAATATTTGGAAATATTGGGGCGGTAGCATTTTTCTTCGAGACGGAAGCATCTCTATGCCTAAGGATTTTGATATCAAGATTAAAGATGTGAATTCTGAAATTGTTAAGTCCATTGAAAACAAAGCGAAAAATAACATTGAGCATACTTTGGACGGCGTTATCGATTTTATGAACAACCGCCACGACGAACTCGAATCACACTACAAAGTATTTAAAGAGCAATTTGTGGTTTGCTGGGCGGGAAATACCAAACAGGCAAAAAATGAAACCTATTATTCTCGGGTGGATATTGAATTGATTAACGAACAAGTACGATTATTTTACTCTGCTTTAGATGAGGTGACTATTGAAGTAACCGACCACTATTTTAAAACAATAGAGTACGTAAGTTTAGGATTGAACAACCGCCAAGAACATTATCCGTTGGAAGAAGTTGTGATTACGTTTCAGGAAAACGGGTCGTATCACATCGATTCCAAAATGATTTTTGAGCCGCCACGATTCAATAAAAAGACCCTGCATCATATTTACAATGCCAATAATGCTATTATTAAAAAGTTGAAAAAGAAGGTGCCATTAAACCCTTCCGAAGAAAAAGATCTACAAAACCTGCCCGAAACCTATTTAATCTGTTACTTAAACGATTTTTCAAATGCGAAAGAAAAATTATTAGAAGCCAAACCGTATTTAAAAGAAACCAACGGTAAGGTCTATGAAGCGTACAAGGAATCGGTACGGATATTAAGAAAGGTGCGATATAACTAACAATCCATTCAGCTAAATTTTATACCTTTAACTTTCAATCACTCACTAAAAAACAACTAACAAATGGGCATATTCGACAAAATCAAAGAAAAACTGAGCCACGAGTTTATAGACATCATCGAGTGGCTAGATTATACAGACGATACTATCTGCCATCGTTTTGAGCGCTACCAAAACGAAATTAAAAATAACGCCAAGCTCATTGTTCGTGAAGGGCAAACTGCTGTTTTTGTAAATGAAGGAAATTTGGCCGATGTTTTTGAACCTGGAACGTACATTTTAAACACTAAAAACTTACCTATTTTAACTACTTTAAAAGGGTGGAAATATGGTTTTGACAGTCCCTTTAAAGCTGAAGTGTATTTTGTAAACACCCATTTATTTACCGATGAAAAATGGGGTACTAAAAACCCGATTACCTTAAATGATGACCGGTTTGGGTTGGTTGAAATTAGAGCCTTCGGAACTTATGCATTTCGAGTTAATGATCCAGGCAAGTTTATTGTCGATATTGTAGGAACGGACAATAATTTTACCAATTTTGAAATAAACGAACACCTAAAAAGTTTAATAGCCACTCGTTTTACTGATACTGTTGGCGAAGCAAACTTACCTATTGAACTCTACGCTGCCAACACCACCGAACTTTCTGAAACGTGTAAAGAAGTAATGAAGCCAGAATTTAACAGCGTCGGAATTGGTTTAGAAAAATTCTTTATCGAAAACGTGTCTATGCCTGAAGATCTTAAAAAGGAAATCTTCGAGTACAGCCGTATCGATAAACTGGATCTGGATAAATTGACCAAATTCAAAACCGCTAAAGCCATTGAAGCAGCCGCTGCTAACGAAGGTGGAACAGCCGGTGCTGGTATGGGCATGGGAATGGGCTTCGTGCTCGCTCAACAAATGGGCGGCATGATGAATCCTCAGATGGGTGGACAACAACAGATGCAACAACCACAACAACAAGCCGGAAGTATGCCACCGCCAATGCCGCATGCCGTTCAGTATTTCTACGCTAGCAACGGGCAACAAAACGGTCCTGTGGGTTTTGAACAACTACGTGCGTTATTTGCCAACCGTACCGTTAATAAAGACACCCTAATCTGGAAACAAGGCATGCAAAACTGGACTGCATTACAAGGAGTGGAAGAATTAAAAGCATTTTTGGGTGGAAATACACCTCCGCCGATACCAGAATAATTGGTTTTCGGTGGTTTCGATACGATTTTAAAAACGCTGCTTCGCATCTTTTTTAAAACCACTCAACCACCTCTATTTGATTTGAACCTAAGGTGGTTGAGTGATTTTGATATTTTTGCAAAGCAAAAAAATCAAAATTGTATCGAAACCACCGATCATACTGTCACTCGTGCCCTCTCATAATAAAAAATGCAACAACCCAAACAACAAAAATCCGAACTTAAAAAATCCTGTGTCAACTGTGGAGCAGAGCTTCGGTATGCACCAGGTACGACGAGTTTAAAGTGTGATTATTGTGGCTACACCCAAGAAATAAAACCTGCCGAAACCACTTTTGAAGAACTTGAACTAAAACCTTATTTAGAAACCATAGGCAGCCAATCGCACAGCGAAGAAATAATGATGCTGCAATGTAAAAGTTGCGGTGCTGAGCAGCATATAGAAGAAAATTACAAATCCCTACATTGTGTGTATTGCGGTTCGCCCTTGATTGTTGAAGATGCTACGAAAGAGACTTGGATCTTACCCGGGGCGGTACTTCCTTTTCAAATAAATCAACAAAAAGCGCATCAAATCTTTAAAAAGTGGGTAAAAGGCCTTTGGTTTGCCCCCAATGACTTAAAAAAGGCAGCCATCGACCCGCAATTCACCAAAGGGCTTTATGCCCCATATTGGACGTTCGATGCTCAATTATATGCCGATTATTCTGGACAACGAGGCGAATATTATTACGTAACTGTAACTACGGGTAGCGGAAAAAACAGGCGCACCAGACGAGAAAGACGTACCCGCTGGTATCCGGCTTCAGGGAGTATTTCAGGATTTGTAGACGATACGTTAATTAAGGCTTCCAAACAACGCTCTGGAGTTATTCCGTCTAAAGTAGCCCATTGGAATTTAAAAGAACTACAACCTTTTGATAGTAGTTTCTTGGCAGGGTTTGTATGCGAAAAATATACAATCTCATTGCAAGATGGTCATTTAGGAGCTACCAAAGAAGCCCGAAATATAGCCGATAGTTGGGCAAGACGGGATATTGGTGGGGATACCCAACAGGTTCATTCCATCGATATGAAGTTGAGTGACGAAACCTTTAAACACATTCTGCTTCCTGTGTATGTGAGTGCTTACAAGTTTAAAGGAAAACGATATAATTTTTTCATCAATGGGCAAACTGGTGCGCTTTCCGGAAAACGACCGTACTCATTTTGGAAAATATTCTTTTTCGTACTCGGTATCCTTTTAATAATCGCTGCAATTGTCTATATTTCTAACGTATGAGGACATTAGTTATAGGTGATATTCACGGTGGATTAAAAGGGTTGAAACAGGTTTTTGAACGTATGGATTTAAAACCGGACGACCGGTTTATTTTTGTAGGCGATTATGTTGATGGATGGAGTGAAAGTGCCGAAACCATTTCGTATTTAATCGATTTTTCTGAAACGTATGAATGTATTTTTATCCGTGGAAATCACGATGCGCTGCTCTACAA
>OJEO01000556.1_pt1 | contig 13276 bp, 10 predicted proteins | sample 1593621 | NCBI WGS metagenome assembly OJEO01 (sample SAMN05416875, study PRJEB24817) | seawater metagenome | isolation source: Sea water | place: Canada:Atlantic | collected 2013-11
TCTACACGTAAGGAGTCGTCGGCAGCGTCAGATGTGTATAAGAGACAGGCTGTTGGTAAGGTACAAGTTGGGTTGATTGGTGCTCTTGAATAAGTGACCGTAGCTCAGGTGTGACTTGAATCTCTGTAAGCATTAATTGTTCTACAGCTATTGATATTGCTTGATGTTTAATATTCTCAATTAACTTTTCAGTGGTTACCTTACTCAAATGTTGACACAATTTTTCTTTTACAACTGTTTTTCTAAGCTCTTTTTTTTCTATTTTACTAATAGCGAAAATGCTTTCTTTTAAAAGAGTGTCTGAACGGAATAAAATACGGTTGGAGTTAAGCCTAAAAGCTTGATGAATAAGTTCTTGAATATCTTTAAAATAATAAGTTGTTAGGGATAGTTGTAATTCAGCATGGCTGGCAATAGCACGATGTGTAGTACCTTTAATACCATTGAGCGCTAAAATCTCAATAGCCGCAATAAGAATCTTCTCACGGGTTATTTCTCCTTTCGAGCGTTTTTTTACGGGCAAGTGATCCTGTTGTTCAGCTAGTTTTAGCGAGCTAATATCTTTTATAGGCATGTTTAATTCTTTATATTATCATTCTGTTAACTTTAATTTAACATCTTTTATCCCCTGATAATATTTAAATTAATTTATTTGCCCTTAATGCGGTATAAATTACTGCGCATTAAAGGCAAACATATCATTCCAATGCTTGTAAGGAACATCCTTATGATGATTGCCTTATTTAGTATTATGGTAAGCCGTCATTGCTTTACCATCAAAATCATCAACAGCTATGACCCACTGACGGCCAACCTCTGCCGTTGATAATAATTCAGCCTCCACTTTTGAAATGATATTATGAGTAAGCCCAAGCTCTGCAACTTTATCGAGGTGGTAAAAAGGTAATTTTGTATTTAATTCGCGGCATACTCTTTCATAAATGGGCTCACAATTAATGATGTCTTCGAGTACCTGTTCTAATCTCCCAAAAATATTATTGCCATCACGAGTTAAGTACTGTCCTTGGCCTAAGCGAGTACGAGCTGAACAAGGCGTTTGTAATAGTTGCGCAATTTTGTGAGCTATTTCATCATTTGGTTTATTTAACCAAGTACCTAAAGGGAAAATTATTATACGTAACGTTTTTGCCATAATTTTGTTAGGAAAATTTCTAATCAACTCATCAATAGCATGCTGGATGTTATATAAACAGTCCTCTACAGCCCATTGTACTAAAGGAAGATCAGCCGAGTTTCTTCCTTCATCATTATAGCGTTTCAAGGTGGCTGTAGCTAAATAGAGTTGACTTAACACATCACCGAGTCTTGCTGAAATTCGTTCTTTTCGCTTTAAATCTGCTCCGAGCGAAACCATAGATATATCTGAAAGCATGGCTAAATTGGCACTAAATCGCGTGAGTAACTGATAATATCGGCGAGTCTCATCATCATAAGGGCTGCCTAAGAAACGCGAGCCAGTAAATGAACACCATAAACTTCGACTTATATTACTGATACTAAAGCCTATATGACCAAAAAGAGCATGGTCAAAATCATTGAGCGCTTGTTCATTATCACTGTTATTTGCAGCTTCTAATTCTGCTAATACGTATGGATGACAACGAATGGCACCTTGACCGTAAATAATCATACTGCGAGTAAGAATATTGGCACCCTCAACGGTCACTGCAATAGGGGCACCTTGATAACCACGTGCTAGGTAATTATTAGGTCCCATACAAATGCCTTTCCCACCATGAATATCCATGGCATCAATAATGGAAGCACGCATTTTTTCAGTAAGGTGGTATTTAGCTATTGCGGAGATAACAGAAGGCTTTTCACCTAAGTCAATTGCACCTGTAGATAGAGTTGTCACGGCATCCATTAAATAGGCATTTGCGCCGATACGTGCAAGGGGCTCTTCAATCCCTTCCATTTTACCTATAGGCATTTTAAATTGACGCCTTATACGACTATATGCGCCCGTGGCTAACGCGGCAGCTTTAATACCACCAGTACTATTAGAAGGTAAGGTAATCGCGCGGCCAACAGATAAACATTCCACTAGCATACGCCAACCTTGTCCTGCCATATCTGGACCGCCGATAATAAAATCTAACGGGACAAATACTTCATCGCCTTGCGTGGGGCCATTTTGAAAAGGAACGTTAAGCGGAAAATGTCTGCGCCCAATGGTTATGCCAGCTAAATCTGTTGGAATAAGAGCACAAGTTATGCCTAAGTCTTCTTGCTCAGATAAAAGGTTATCAGGGTCTTGTAATTTAAAAGCTAACCCTAACACCGTTGCTATTGGAGCAAGGGTAATGTAGCGCTTATCCCAAGTCAGTTTCATTCCTAAGACATCTGCTCCATCAAATTGTCCATGACAAATAATGCCGAAATCTGGAATAGACCCAGCATCAGAGCCAGCCTCTGGGCTTGTAAGGGCAAAACAAGGGATTTCTTCACCGATAGCTAAACGTGGTAAATAATAGTCCTGTTGTTCTTTAGTACCGTATTCTTGTAAAAGTTCGCCAGGTCCTAGTGAATTTGGCACACCGACGGTACTGGCTAAAACAGAGCTTACTCCGGTAAGTTTTTGTAATACCCGAGATTGAGCATAAGCTGAAAATTCTAATCCGCCATATTGCTTTTTGATGATCATAGCAAAAAATTTATTTTCTTTTAAAAATTGCCATATTTCTGGTGGCAGGTCAGCGATTTCATGGGTAATATGCCAATCGTTAACCATGGCACAAAGTTTCTCAACAGGGCCATCTAAGAATGCTTTTTCTTGAGAACTTAGTCTTGGACGTGGATAATTGTGAAGTTTTTTCCAGTCTGGATCACCACGAAATAAATCAGCATCAAACCAAGTAGTTCCAGCGTCAATAGCTTCTTGCTCTGTCGAGGACATTTGCGGCATTATCTTTTTAAAAATAGCCAAAATAGGCATACTGATAAATTGCTGACGAATATTGTCTATATTTATTGGTAAGGCGATGACAGCAAACAGCAACCAAGAAACAATGCCAATGATGTTAAATAGAGACCCTATTGCCATCAGAGCAGCAAAACATAAGGTATAACTTGATAATGACGCTCTTGTATAGCTCATAAACCAAGTTAAGGATAATGCGATAAATAACCAAATAATAATATCCACAAGGATTTCCTTTTAGTGTATGTTTTTATGTGAAGAGAAATGAGAGAAAAAGTATTTGAATTTAAAATATTTTTTAGTCAATGATATACTCTATTTATAGAATAAATTGTAGGTTTAGCCAAGCACATTCTACTTTTATGTGTTTGGTGGTTTTAAGAGGTAAAAAAATGTGTGAATTGTTAGCGATGAGTGCCAATGTACCAACTGATATTTGTTTCAGCTTTAGTGGCTTAATGCAGCGTGGTGGTAATACTGGGCCTCACAGAGATGGTTGGGGCGTGACATTTTATGAAGGGAAGGGCTGTCGTAGCTTTAAAGACCCAATGCCGAGTGCACAATCTCCAATTGCCGAGCTTGTGACTAAGTACCCAATGAAAAGTGAAGCGGTGATTTGCCATATTCGACAAGCCAATTCAGGTGAAGTGTGTCTTGAGAATACTCATCCATTTGTCAGACAAATGTGGGGACGAAACTGGACCTATGCACATAATGGTCAATTGAAAGACTTTGAAAATGAATTACCCATCGAATTTCATTTGCCTATCGGTACAACTGATAGTGAACATGCTTTTTGTTGGATACTTGACCAGTTACACCTAGAATTTGGCGCTACGCAAGTTGATGCAAAATTACTGTTTGGTTTTATTGCTTCTTTAGCGGCCAAAATAGACAAACTTGGCGTAGCGAATATTATTATCACCGATGGTGAATACTTGTTTGCTTATTGCTCAAATAACTTACATTGGCTCACTCGTAGAGCGCCATTTGGACAAGCAAGTCTTATTGATGCAGAAATGGCAGTGGATTTTCAAAAGGAAACAACCAGCAACGATGTGGTTACAGTGATTGCAACGCAACCGCTGACAGACAATGAGACTTGGCATAAAATGCCCGCAGGACAATGGCAACTATTTTGTTTAGGGGAGTTGGTTGTTGGTGATCTCATTTGCCAAGAAAAAGATAACACGTAATCAGTGTTACCTATACCCGCTCCACATGAAGATGATCGTTTCAGGAAGTCTGAGCGACTCATAATCAAGGCGCATTTTTTTATTAAGGGTCATTCCCTTAAGAAGAAAGGTAACGCAGAGTATGATTTGCTCAGCCTTCCCCAAGGGGCTGGTTTAGAAACGCTTTATGCTGCGTTATTGATTTTGACAATAGAATAACTATTCTCCTCAATCAATGCCTTGCCTAAAGTCGTTTCTAATTCCAGCTGAATCCTGCATCTTCAAGTGGAGCGGGTATATGTTGACGCTCAATGAAAAATAAATGTTGAGCGTTGCGTAAATTTCCGGTGTCTACTAGCCATTGTTGGTCAATGATTTCACGCGCTAAGGCCGCATGCAATATGCGGCTTTTATATTGGGTCCAATACATAACCGTTGCTTCTTGATGACAATCATTGTTAGGAAATTGCTCGCAACGAGTCATTGCTAATTCTTCAATTATATTAGCGATAACCTTATCTTTTAATTCTGATTCTATTTGTTGTTTAAAGCGGGTAAATCGTTTTGCTTTAACTAATTGCCAGAGTAACCAAACCAATGACAATAACGCCAGTGTGGCGATAATTTCCATGTGCTTTTCCTATTTGAATAATCCCCAGTACTATAACATCTTAACCCGAGTATTTATCCATTCAAGTACATAAAAAGAATGATAAAAAGATCACACTTAGTTACACTGTCGTTAATTACATCATAGGCGGATTTTTCAATGAGTAGAGCTTTTATATTTCTTAGTCTTTTCTTTTTAAGTGGCTGTGGAACACCAATCCAAGCATTTCAAGTAAAAGAAAATTCAATTCAAACACTATATAAGAAGGTCAACCCTTCAGTAGTTGAATTGCATGTACAATCACTCGCTGATCCACAAGTTGGTCAAGTTGCCTATAAAGCAAAAACCGCCAACTCATTAGGCTCTGGTGCATTAGTTAGCAGTGAAGGTCGTATTTTAACTGCTGCGCATGTTGTTGATAAAGCTACCGCAATTGAAGTTGAATTCGCTGACGGTACTAAAACTACTGGCCATGTTGTTTGGGTAGAGCCACTTATTGATTTGGCTATGATTCAGGCAGGCGAAGTTCCAAGTACAGCAAAACCATTAAAGTTAGCGCAAGCTAATGATTATCAAATTGGTGAGCAAGTTATTATTATTGGCGCACCTTTTGGGGTTAGCCACAGCTTATCTGTTGGTTATTTAAGTGGCATTCGTGACGGTAACGCAATACCAGGTAGAAGCTTAGTGCCACGTCTATTACAAACCGATGCATCAATTAACCAAGGTAACTCTGGCGGCCCAATGTTTAACCTTAATGGTGAAATTGTTGGTATTGTTAGCCATATATTATCTAAAAGTGGTGGCAGCAATGGTTTAGGTTTTGTTGTTTCGGTTGATACCGTTCGTCATATCATTGATAGCGACCCTGGTACTTTTTCTGGTTTCATCCCTCTGTTACTTAACAAAAAACAGTCCTATGCAATTAACAATACTGCTGGACATGGCATGTTAATTCAACATGTTATACCGGGTACCTTAGCGGATAAATTGGGCTTTAAAGGTGGCAATCTTAGCGTAGTTATTGGCCGTAGCCCTATTTTACTTGGTGGTGACATACTACTTGAGGTAGGTGGTCGTGCTATTATTGACTTGGCTTCAGCGGTACAAATTAAAAAGCACTTAGCGACCTTTGAAAAAGGCGATAGAGTTACTTTTAAATATTTACGCAATGGTCAAAAGAAAGAAACTTATTGGATAGTTGAGTAGTTACGCTAAAGCGATAACTAATATATTTATTCAGGTAATCAAAACAAAAAGGCGGATACCTCTCTGCCTTTTTAGAAAATTTTAACAATAAAGTACGTTTTTAAAGGTGTTATACTACAGGCACTTTAATAATAATTGCTGATATTGTTCGGACAAACTTTATGACTATAGTATACAAAACAAGAACGCAGTTAGTGGTTGAAACGCTTAGAGAGAGAATTCTCAGCGGCGAGTTGAAAGCTGGTGAATCATTGCGTCAAGCGGCATTAGCGACTGAGCTAAATGTGAGTCGTATTCCAGTAAGAGAAGCTTTGTTACAACTTGAAGGTGAGGGCTTAGTTGTCTTTGAACCACATAAAGGTGCTACGGTAACTGAGCTTAACGCCAAGCACGTTGTAGAGCTTTTTGAATTACGAGCAATGCTTGAAGGGCATTTGTTAGCAGCATCGTTACCTCGATTAACCAGTGATAAATTAGCTGAGGCTAGTGAAATTTTGGGGCAACTAGATAAAGCCCTTGGTAAAGAGAATGCAGCAAATACTTGGAGTGAGCTTAATTCTCGCTATCATAACTGTTTGTATTCAGCAGCTAATCGCCCCCAAACCCAAGATTTAGTAAACACACTAAATAAAAATGCTGATAGATATATTCGCATGCATTTATTGTGGGCTGGTGGTATTTCAAAAGCAGGCCCTGAACACAATCAGCTATTAGCTTTTTGTAAAACAGGCGACGTTGATGAAGCTGTTGCCGTATTAAGACACCATATTTTAAGCTCTAGAGATGAAATAAAGGCCTTTTTAGAGCAACGTGAAGCCGCTAATAATTAATATAGATATTAGCGTAAAAAATAGTTGTTTACTTATATCCGTTACCATTCAAAGTGAATCTTGATTGGTAACGGGGATATGTTGTAAAAGTAAGCAAATATTGACTTTTCCTCTTTATCTCTATAGTATTCCCGCCCCTCAAAATCACATAAAACTTGTTTGTTTTTATCTATGTTTAACATTGGTTAGGCGTAAATAAATCATGCTCGCCAATTCGTATTCGCCAATGATTTAATAAAAATAAATGTTAGCGATAAACCCAATGAGATAAAAATGTTTGAATTACACGCTAGTAAAGTGTCTAACTTGAAAAATGATGTGTTATCAGGTCTAACAGTTGCGTTAGCACTTGTACCTGAAGCGGTAGCTTTTGCTTTTGTTGCCGGTGTAGAGCCTTTAGTTGGTTTATATGCTGCTTTTATAGTGGGTTTAATTACCGCTATTTTTGGTGGCCGACCAGGAATGATTTCTGGAGCCACAGGGGCTATGGCCGTTGTAATGGTCAGTTTAGTTGCTATTCATGGTGTTGAATATCTATTTGCCACTGTGGTGCTCACGGGCATAATACAGATCATGGCAGGCATATTTAAATTAGGTAAGTTCATTCGCCTAGTTCCACATCCTGTTATGCTAGGTTTTGTAAATGGTTTAGCCATTGTTATCTTTTTGGCTCAATTAGGGCAGTTTAAAGTTACAAATGCTGCAGGCGAACTTGAATGGATGCAAGGTACACCATTAATGACTATGGCAGGCTTGATCCTTTTGACTATGGCGATTATTCACTACTTCCCTAAACTGACTAAAGCAGTACCTTCAACTCTTGTCGCTATTGTCGCTGTATCCTTATTAGTTTTTGCAATTGGTCTTGATACTAAACTTGTTGGTGATGTAGCTTCAATTGCAGGTGGTTTACCTACTTTCTCTATCCCTCAAGTTCCTTTCTCTTTTGAGACTTTTAAAATTATTCTTCCTTTTTCACTTGTGCTAGCAGCAATTGGCCTAATTGAGTCGTTATTAACATTAACGTTAATTGATGAATTAACAGGGACACGTGGTCGAAGTAACAAAGAGTGTATTGCGCAAGGTGCAGCTAACACAGTAACAGGTTTCTTTGGCGGTATGGGTGGTTGTGCAATGATTGGTCAGTCTATGATCAACGTGAACTCAGGTGGTCGTGGTAGAGCGTCAGGTATAACCGCAGCGATAGCTCTATTAGGTTTTATACTGTTTGCTTCTGGTTTGATTGAAGAAATCCCATTAGCGGCATTAGTTGGCGTTATGTTTATTGTGGTAATTGGTACATTTGAGTGGTCAAGTTTACGTATTTTGGGCAAAGTACCTAAAGCCGATGCTTTTGTTATTATATTGGTTTCAGGAGTGACTGTTTATTCAGACCTTGCTGTCGCTGTAATTGTTGGTGTTATTGTTTCTGCGTTAGTTTTTGCTTGGGAACATGCGAAACATATTCTGGTTCACCGTAGCGTTAATGAAGAAGGTTCAACTGTATATGAAGTAAATGGACCAATCTTTTTTGGTTCCATTGCCAATTTTCTTGAACAGTTTACGCCAGAAGATGATAGTGATGATGTTATTGTTGAGTTCAAAAATGCGCGTGTTGTAGATCATTCTGCTATTGAAGCCATTGATACCTTGGCTGAACGTTATTTATCACGCAACAAGACCATGCATTTAAAACATCTAAACAAAGAGTGTAAAGAGCTGTTACACAAGGCAGATAAGTTAGTAGAGCTTAATGTAATAGAAGATCCTGAATATCATATTGTTAGTGATAAGTTAGCCTAGAACCATCTTCTAACAAATATTAACGCCAGTTTTGCTGGCTATTATAAAAATGCGTTGATAAGTTATACTTAACTTACAGCGCATTTTTTTTATTATTTTTTGGGCTAACCAAGCTATTGTTTTCAACTTTGTAACCTAGTTGCTCGTGAGGGCTACAGAACAATATAAGGTTCTTGATTGAAAATAATACAGTCATGAAGTATTTTAACCATCAAATTTAGTCAGTAATTTAATAAAATAGCGATTAGGAGGGCTTAATGCAATTAGAGTTTTTTGACGTTCCTAGCCCCTGTATCGGCATTTGTCAGTCTGATGAGAAAGGTCATTGCCTAGGTTGCATGCGCTCGCGTAAAGAACGACTTGAGTGGAAAACCTTTAATAATGATGAAAAACAAAAAGTGATAAAACGTTGTATTCAACGTAAAAAGCGCAAGAAAAACCAGCATAAACCTAAGGAAATCCCGACTGTTGCTATAGAAGAAAGTGAAGTCGATAGGCAACCATCCTTACTTGATCCCCCAAGTAAAACCCAAATAGCACCAGATAACGATTTAGACTTTAGTGAGTTTGAGCTTTAACGTTAATTTATATCGCTTAACGGTATGTTAATTAACCATTATCAATATATTCCACTTTTAATACGATATTTTTTATAAAACGGTTGCCACTGATAATTTTTAACTATATTATACGCGCTCTTTAGAGAGTTCCACTCTATAAAGAATGCCCCGATAGCTCAGTTGGTAGAGCAGAGGATTGAAAATCCTCGTGTCCCTGGTTCAAATCCGGGTCGGGGCACCATATAAAGATAAAGCCTCAGCATTAATACTGCTGAGGCTTTTTTCGTTTCTAAAGGTCATAATTTATTAATATTGCCATTTATTAGCTTTTTATAGAGGCTTAACAATGGCGATATTTAGCTAGCCGATTTTTTAGATTCAGCTAGCTAAAATAGAACATAGTGAATTAGCTTAGAGTTGTTCCTTTAAGGAAAATAATAAATCTAGTGCCTGTCTTGGGCTTAATTCGTTAACATCAGTATCATGAAGTGTCGTTAATACTGAATGCTCATCGGGGGCTAAACTAAGTTGCTCAAAAGCATCACTCTGTATAGGTGCTGGTTGTATGCTAGGGCTTTGTTGTTGCTCTAATTCAGTTAACCTTTGCTTCGCACGTTTTATTACTGCCTTTGGCACTCCTGCCAATTGTGCCACTTGCAAACCAAAACTCTTGCTTGCAGCTCCTTCTTGCACTGCATGCATAAAGACAATGTTATCGTCATGTTCCATGGCATCTAAATGAACATTAGCGAGCGTTGAAATCTGCTCTGCAAGCAAGGTTAATTCAAAGTAATGGGTAGCGAATAAGGTAAAAGCTTTGGTTTTAAGTGCTAACATTTCTGCACAAGCCCATGCGAGTGATAAACCATCATAAGTACTGGTTCCACGACCAATCTCATCAAGTAACACTAAGCTTTTATCGGTAGCGTTATGCAAGATATTTGCTGTTTCAGTCATTTCAACCATGAAGGTTGAACGACCACTGGCTAGATCATCAGAAGCACCAATACGGGTAAATATTCTATCGACTAAACCAATAGTTGCGCTGTCAGCAGGTACATAACAACCTATATGGGCAAGCAAAACTATTAAAGCTGTCTGGCGCATATAGGTTGATTTACCGCCCATGTTTGGGCCCGTGATAATTAACATTTTTCGTTGTTCAGTCAATAACACTGGATTGGCGATAAAGGCATCGTTAGTCATTTGCTCAACAACAACATGGCGACCCGCATCAATACTAATGCCTGGCTCTTCGACCAAGTTAGGTTTTACATAGTTTAATGCTAATGCACGTTCTGCGAAGGTGGTTAATACATCAAGCTCTGCGATGGCTTGGCTTAATTGCTGTAGTTGCGCTAAGTCGGGTAATACTTTATCGAACAATTCTTGATAGAGTACTTTCTCTAATGCTAAGAATTTGCTTTGAGCACTCAATACTTTATTTTCATGCTGTTTTAATTCTTCGGTAATAAAACGTTCATTATTTTTTAATGTTTGACGGCGAATGTAATCATCAGGCACATCAACTGCAGCAGTGCGGCTCATCTCTATAAAAAAGCCATGAACCTTGTTATAGCCCACTTTTAACGAATGGATGCCGGTGCGTTCTTTTTCACGTTGCTCTAGTTGCGCTAAAAATTCTGTTGCGCCATCACTTAAGTCACGAAGTATATCGAGTTCAGCGTTATAGCCAGGTGCGATGACACCACCATCACGTATTAAAACGGGAGGATTTTCAACAACAGCATGTTCCAATAAAGCTTGTAGTTCAGGCATTGGCTGACTTTGTTGGGCAATAGTGCTTAAGTAATTTGTTGGTGATTCTGTTCCTTCACTTTGCAGCTCGTTTTGTAACTCACTCTGTAAATAGGGCATTTGCTGTAGCGCATAACGTAAACGAGCAAAGTCTCTAGGGCGCGCAGAGCCTAAGGCTATTCTGGAAACAATACGTTCAATGTCACCTAAGCTTTTTAATAATGGCTGAATGGCGGTGATCAGATCTAGCGCAATAATGTCACTTACTGTGTTTTGTCGGTTATTAAGTACTGTTAAATCGCGTAATGGAAAGTGTAACCAGCGTTTAAGTAAACGAGAGCCCATTGGCGTGGACGATTTATCTAAAATATCGGCAAGGGTATTATCTAAACCGCCTTGCAAATTCTGAGTAAGTTCTAGGTTACGCCTTGTCGCTGCATCAAGTACCACGCCTTTACTGGCCGATTCGCAGACAATAGCACGTATATGGGGTAATGCAGTACGTTGGGTGTCCTTCACGTATTGAAACAAGCAACCGGCAGCAGCCAAACCTAATGGTTTATCATCAACACCGAAGCCAGTTAACGCTTTTGTATCAAACTGCTTGTTTAATAAATTAATAGCAGTATCAAGATCAAATTCCCATTCAGGACGACGGCGTAAACCTTTTCTATTCTCTAGTAGACTAGAGTCAAGTAATGACTCGCTATAGAGTAATTCAGCAGGAGATAAACGTTGCAGCTCTGCTTGAAGTTGTTCGGTTGTTTGTGGCTCGGTTAGTACAAATCGACCACTAGCCATATCTAAATAGGCAAGACCAAAAGCAGGAGCTGAGCTTGTTTTTAGCTTTGCTTGCGGAGATTGATTATCGACAATGGCAACGATGAGATTATCTTGCCTATCGGTTAGCAGCGCTTCATCACTTACTGTACCAGGGGTGATGACACGCACTACTTTTCGTTCCACAGGGCCTTTACTGGTAGCAGGGTCGCCAATTTGCTCACATATAGCGACGGATTCGCCTAAGCTAACAAGCTTGGCTAAATAGTTTTCAACTGCATGATAAGGTACGCCAGCCATCGGTATGGCATTACCGCCGGTTTTACCTCGAGCGGTAAGTGAAATATCTAATAAGTCAGATGCCTTTTTAGCATCATCAAAAAATAACTCATAGAAATCGCCCATGCGATAAAAGATCAAAATATTTGGAAACTCCGCCTTAATGGTTAAGTACTGGCGCATCATAGGGGTGTGTGATGAAAGATCTTTTGGGGCAGTGGTCATGAAATGCTAAAACTCTTATGTTATTACTAGCTTACTAGTAGCTTAATTCTAGGGATATTTATACCCGTTACCAATCAGGATGCATGTTTCAGAGTGCTTGAGCGATTTAAATTCAAGGCACTGTGATGAAATAACGGTTATTCCATTATAAATCACAGTAACGATGAAGTGATGTTGCTCAAGCGCTTCTTCGATGAGTTTAATATGACTTTATTCGGCGTTAAATAATCAAAGCATAGAGTGACTATGCTTAAATTATTTTTCTCACCTAAAGTCATGTTAATTCCCACTGAAATCCTGCACTTTGAATAGTGACGGGTATATACCTATTGGTATTTCCTTAGATTATGCCATAAGCGCTATTAGCATTTCTCGACTTTTTAACAATTATTATAGGTATAATGGGTAATAAATTTAACGCGCCATCCATGTATTAAACAGTGACCAAGCAACTAACCACATTACTAAGGCAATAATTATATCTATAGTCATTTTTACTTTAGGTCGGCTTAATTGTTTTGAAAGTTTAGCCGCACCAAACGCTAAGCAGCTAAACCAAGTTAATGAACCAATAATACAGCCAATAAGGAAGTATACTTTTACTTCATCTGAGTATTGCCCTCCAACACTGCCAATAACCATTACGGTATCAATGTAGGCATGTGGGTTTAAAAAAGTAACGGCCAAGGTGGTCAGAAAAATTATTTTGGCAGATTTCTTTTTTAAAACAGTATCAGCAGTATTCTTGCTGCGCACAAATGCAGATTTCATCGACAATAAGCCATAAACACTTAAAAACAAGATACCACCCCAAGTGAGTACATTGAATAAAGTGGCGTTATGTGACAGCAAAATACTACCGCCAAGTACACCCATGCTTATTAATAAAGCATCGTAAAGTACAAAAAGAGCGGCGGTCATTTTATGGTGATTTTGATGAATACCTTGATTGATTAACATAGAGTTTTGCGTGCCAATAGGCATGATCATGCTTAATGTTAGGGTAAAACCTTTTGCTAAAACTAATAAGCTCATAATGGTACTCGATAAATAGGCTGAAAATTTGATAAGCGCTAGTTTGCATTAATTGTTCATTTAAATAT
>OJEO01000558.1_pt1 | contig 13197 bp, 7 predicted proteins | sample 1593621 | NCBI WGS metagenome assembly OJEO01 (sample SAMN05416875, study PRJEB24817) | seawater metagenome | isolation source: Sea water | place: Canada:Atlantic | collected 2013-11
CCAGATATGCACGTGGATGGAGAATTGCAAACCGATTTTGCGTTAAATCCAGAGATGCTTCAGAAAAAATTCCCTTTTTCAAAATTGGCAGGTAAAAAAGTGAATGGATTGGTGTTTCCGAACTTAGATTCAGCAAACAGCAACTACAAACTTTTAAAAGAACTCAATGGTGTTGAATCAATTGGTCCCATTATGCTAGGTATGCGAAAGCCAGTACATATTCTTCAATTAGGAGCAAGTGTTGAAGAAATTGTAAATATGGCCGCCGTTTCAGTGGTTGATGCACAACAAAAAGAGAAACGTAAAAAAGAAGCTTTAAAGCAGCAAAAAGACTAAACTTTTCATTCATTATTTTCACATTTTTAGGACTGGCAGATGGAAATAATTATGCTATATTTGAGCCTTTAACATTTTTATAACGTATGATAACCCACATTGAGGGAAAATTAGTAGAAAAAAATCCAACCGATATAGTTATAGACTGTAATGGGGTTGGTTATTTTATCAATGTTTCGTTACATACTTATTCACAACTTCCCGCTTCAGAAAACATAAAGGTATTTACCCACTTACAGGTTCGTGAAGATGCACATACCTTGTATGGTTTTTATGAAAAAGCAGAACGGGAAATTTTCAGATTGTTGGTCTCGGTTTCTGGAGTAGGAGCAAGTACGGCTCGTACTATGTTGTCTTCCTTAACCCCTGAACAAGTTAAAGATGCTATTGCAGTAGAAGATGCTACGGTTATTCAATCTGTTAAAGGAATAGGCACCAAAACAGCACAGCGTGTGATACTGGATTTAAAAGATAAAGTGCTAAAAGTAGAGGGTTTAGCTGGTATTTCTACCAGTTCAAGCAATACGAATAAAAATGAAGCGTTATCTGCTTTGGAGACATTGGGCTTTACACGCAAACAATCTGAAAAAGTTTGTGACAAAATTATGAAGCAGAATCCACAGGCAACTGCTGAAGAAATTATAAAACTAGCTTTAAAAAATTTATAACAATTGGGCGCAAAAAACTACGATTACATTTTTAACTTTTGTAAGTTATTACTACTAATAGGGGCTGTTTTTGTAACCACAAATACTGCTTTTTCACAAGATTCTACTAGCACCGGATATGCTGAAGGTAGAATGGATTTGCCTGACCCACCAAGTATTCAAGATTTATATACTTACGATCCAGTTACTGATCGTTATATTTATACTAGAACTTTAGGTAGTTTTAAAATATCGTACCCAATAATTTTAACTCCAGAAGAGTATCAAGATCTTATTCTAAAACAGGATATGAGGTCTTATTTTAAAGAAAAGATTGATGCTGCAGATGGTAGAAAAGAAGATTCTGAAGAAGCACAAAAAAACTTATTGCCAGCTTTTTATGTGAACTCTAACTTTTTTGAATCTATTTTCGGCGGAAATACTATTGAAGTAATCCCGCAAGGTTCTGTGGAAATGGACTTGGGTCTTTTATATACCAAACAAGACAATCCTTCTTTTTCACCTAGAAACCGAAGCAATTTGTCTTTTGATTTTGACCAGCGTATTAGCTTAAGCTTGCTTGGTAAAGTAGGGGAGCGACTTCAGGTTACGGCCAATTATGACACGCAGTCTACCTTTGATTTTCAAAACCAAATAAAACTGGAATATACCCCTACGGAAGACGATATCATCCAAAAAATTGAAGTAGGTAACGTTAGTATGCCTCTTAACAGTTCATTAATACAAGGTGCGCAAAGTCTATTTGGAGTAAAAACGCAACTTCAATTTGGGAAAACAACTATTACTGGTGTGTTTTCTGAACAAAAATCGGAAACGCGAACTGTTACGGCAGAAGGTGGAGCTACTGTAACAGATTATGAGCTTTTTGCTTCAGAATATGATGAAAATCGTCACTTTTTCTTAGCCCACTACTTTAGAGATAATTATGATCGCGTATTGGAGCAATATCCATTTATTAACTCAAATGTACAAGTTACTCGAGTTGAAGCTTGGATTACCAACCGAAGCAACAATACCGAAAACGTTCGTAACATTGTAGCCCTGCAGGATATTGGGGAGTCAAAACCTGAAAACGTAGGTTTAAGTGTTCCTCCAGGAGGTTTTATCAATAAACCAGGAAACTCATATCCCGATAACTCAAATAACGATTTTAACCCATTTGGTATAAATGATCCTTCCGTTCCTTCGGTATTAAATAGTTCTATCCGGGATGTTGCAACAGTACAAGCAGGGTTTGGTGGTGTTCAGGTACAGCAAGGAGTGGATTATGTGATACAGGAAAATGTAAGGAGATTACAACCAAGCGAATATACGTTACACCCTCAGTTAGGGTATATTTCATTAAACCAACGCCTTAATAATGACGAAGTTTTAGGTATAGCTTTCCAGTTTACGGTTAATGGTAAAGTATATCAAGTAGGTGAATTTTCTAATGATGGCGTAGAGGCAACGGGTACTGGTAATAATACGGGCAGCGGAGGCAATCCTAACAATCCTCCAACAGGTGGCATTGAAGGAGTTGCTCAAAACTTAGTGGTTAAAATGCTGAAAAGTAATATAACCAATGTTGAGGAACCAGTTTGGGACCTTATGATGAAGAACATCTATTCCATCGGAGCTTTTCAGTTAGAGCAAGAAGATTTCAGGTTAAATATTCTTTATACAGATCCTTCACCATTAAACTATATTACAGCTGCTCAAGGAAGTCCAAATTTTCCAGCGGCTCCTTTACCGGAAGATGTTGATAACACCACTCTGTTGCGTGTTTTTAATTTAGATAGATTGAATTTTAATGGCGATCCACAACAAGGAGGAGATGGTTTTTTCGATTTTCTGCCAAATATAACCGTTGATACTCAAAACGGACAGATTATATTTACGTCGGTAGAACCATTTGGTAAGTATTTATTTAACAAGCTGGACAATACCCCTGGCGGAGCTGAAAACTATGATATCCCTTCTACATATAATGCTAACCAAAATAAGTATGTTTTTAGAACCCTATATACTTCTACTAAGATACAAGCAGAGCAAGAAGACAGTGACAAAAACAAGTTTCAACTAAAAGGTAGCTATAAATCTACTGGCGCTGATGGTATTCCTATTGGAGCTTTTAATATTCCACAAGGCTCCGTTACGGTTACAGCTGGAGGGAGACAGTTGGTCGAAGGAGTAGATTATACGGTAAATTACCAATTAGGGAGGGTACAAATTTTAGATCCTTCTTTATTGAACTCGAACACGCCAATACAGATTTCTACTGAAAACAATACCTTATTCGGTCAACAAACAAAACGATTCACGGGATTAAACGTAGAGCATAAATTCAGTGATGAGTTACAATTTGGTGCTACTTATTTGAATTTAAACGAACGACCTTTAACACAAAAGTCTTCGTATAATGTTGAACCCATTAACAATACCATTTTTGGTTTAAATGCTAATTATTCTACTGAAGTTCCTTTCTTAACAAGATTGGTAAATAAATTACCGAATATAGATACCGATGTAGAATCGAATGTATCCCTTCGAGGGGAATTTGCATATTTAATGCCAGGAGCACCAAAAGTGTCAGACTTTGACGGAAAAGCCACTGTTTATGTTGATGATTTTGAAGCTTCTCAAACCGAATTAGACATTAGTACTCCTAATAGCTGGTTTTTAGGGAGTACTCCAGTAGGTTTTGGTGGTGAGCTTTCAAATGAATTAGCGTACAATTACAATCGTGCAAAATTAGCTTGGTATACGATTGACCCAATTTTCTATAGTAGTCAACGACCCGATGGAATTACCGACGAAGATCTTTCTTCGCCATTTAGTCGACGTATTTTCCGGGATGAAATTTTTCCTCAACAGGATATTATACAGGGGCAAACACAAGCTTTGTTTTCGTTAGATTTAGCATATTACCCTTCAGAAAGGGGTCCTTATAACTTTAACCCACAGGCGGCAGGAGGAAATACATTGCCAAATCCTGAAGATAGATTTGCGGGTATTTCTCGACAGTTAACGACTACAGATTTTGAGCGTTCTAACGTGGAATACATTCAGTTCTGGGTAATGGACCCATTTATTTACGATGAGAACAGTGGAAATACCGGTGGTACCATCAACTTTAACTTAGGGAATATTTCCGAAGACCTTTTAAAAGATGGAAGAAAACAATATGAAAACGGACTGCCAGAAAATGGAGGAGATGAAAATACCATCCCGACCATTTACGGAAAAGTGCCAACTAACCAATCGTTAGTCTATACATTTGATACGGAAGGACAACAACGTACCAATCAAGATATAGGATATGATGGTCTTGATGATGCAGGGGAAGCAGCTATGTTCTCAGATTTTGGGAGTCTAAGTGACCCGGCAAATGATAATTACCAATACTTTTTACAAGCCGATGGCGATGTGATAAATAGATATCGTCAATATAATGGGACTGAAGGGAACTCTCCAGTAGAAGTTACCAATACCAATCGTGGGTCCACAACACAACCCGATGTGGAAGACATTAACCGTGATAATACAATGAACACGGTAGATGCGTATTTTGAATATAACGTACCTGTTTTTCCAGGAATGGATAAAAGTAACAACGATTATATTACCGATGTAAAAGAAATTCAGGTTACTACACCTAACAACGAAACGATCGATGCTCGTTGGGTTCAATTTAAAATACCAATTAGCGATCCAGATCAAGCGGTAAATGGAATCTCAGATTTTCGTTCCATTCGATTTATGAGAATGTATCTTTCTCAATTTTCTGAAGCTACTATTTTACGTTTTGGTACATTAGAATTGGTGCGAGGCGATTATAGAAGATACACTCAAACCCTTGATGTTACGGGAGAAGACCCTGATATGGATGATACTGTTTTTGAAAGTGAATCGGTTAATATTGAAGAAAATGAAAATAGACAGCCTATTCCTTATGTGCTACCTCCAGGGGTGCTTCGCGAACAGTTAAATAATAATAATAATTTGATTCGTCAAAACGAACAATCACTTGCACTTCGTGTTAACGGATTAGAGCAAGGGGATGCCCGTGGCGTTTACAAAAATTTTAATGTGGATATGCGCCAGTATGAGAACCTGGAAATGTTTATCCACGCGGAGTCGCTTCAAAACGAGGCAACTTTATCAGACGGTGAAATGGTTGCGTTTATGCGTTTAGGGAATGACCTTTCTCAAAACTATTATGAAATAGAAATTCCACTTAACCCTACGATGTTTGGGGCAACCTCAAGAGAAGAAATATGGCCGGTTGAAAACAGAATACGACTTCCATTAGCGTTGCTTCAAGAAGTGAAAACACGGGTTTTAGGAGCTGTTGAACCACCCGCAGATCCTACTCAGCCTGTTTATTTTATGCAGTCAGAATTAGATCCTAATTTTTCGGGTCCTGAAAATGAAATGCGCATTGGGATTAAAGGAAACCCAAGTTTTGGTAACGTACGTACCATTATGTTAGGTATGAAAAATGCTTCAACTAGTGAAGTAGCTGGAGAAGTATGGTTTAATGAACTGCGCCTTTCTGAATTGAAAAACCAAGGCGGTTGGGCTGCTGTTGCCACAATGGATGCTAACATGGCCGATTTTATGAACATAAGTGCTACCGGTAGAAGAAGTACTGTTGGGTTTGGTTCAATAGAACAAGGGCCTAACCAGCGTAGCCGTGAAGATGTGAAACAGTACGATGTGGTGACTAACTTTAACTTAGGACAATTGCTTCCAGAAAAATGGGGTATTCAATTACCATTTAATTATGGTCGTTCGGAAGAATTAATAACTCCACAATACGATCCCGAATTCCAAGATATCGAGTTAGATGCCCGTATAGATAATACGGAGGACGAAGATGAAAAAGAAGCTATTAGACAACAATCTGTAGATTATACAAAACGACAAAGTGTAAACTTCATTGGGGTTCGAAAAGATCGGACAGGAGATAAAAAACCGATGCCGTATGATGTTGAAAACTTTACATTCTCTTATTCATATAACCAAGTAGATCATCACGACTTTGAAATTGAAGATGCTTTAGATCAAAATGTACGTGTTGGCGGGACGTATAATTATAATTTTGAACAAAAACCTTACGAACCTTTTAAAAAGAATGACTCATTATTTACAGGTAAGTACTGGCAGTTCTTAAAAGACTTTAATGTCAATTATGTACCGACGAATATTTCGGTATCATCAAATATTATTAGACAGTACAATGAACAAAAATTTAGAGAATTAAATCGATTGCCTGGTAATTTAGGGATACCTACATTGTATCAGCGTAATTTCTTGTTCGACTGGCAATACACCATTAATTATAACTTGACAAAATCATTACGATTTAACTTTACTTCATCAAACAATAGGATTGTAACAAACTACCTAGACAATCAAGGATTTGCAGATGATAGTATTGGTATTTGGGATGGCTTTTTTGATGTAGGAGATCCTAATCAACATTTCCAATCGCTTCAATTGAATTATGACCTGCCAACAGCTAAATTTCCATTCTTGAAATTCATTCGAGCTACGTATTCCTATACAGGAGATTTCCAATGGCAAGACGGAAGTGATCTGTTTAATAACATTTCGATTCCTAATAGTGATGGCACTGGAAGTCAAGTGTACGATTTGGGTAATTCTGTTCAGAATGCCAGTACCCATGCAATTAATTCTAATTTGGATATGAGCGGATTTTACCGCTATGTAGGTCTTGAAAAGAAAAAGGCCAATAGTGGAGGAGCTGGAGCTAAAGGAGGGTTAAATACTAAAAGTGGCCGAGAAGGTAGCAAAGCAGGTAAAGCTGGTGCCGAAGGGAATGAAAATGAGAAGGTGGGCAATAATGCTTTTTCTACTTCTTCTAAAGGAGGAAGTAATGTGTTAGGTAATAAAGCAGAAAATGGAACAGCTGCCTCAGGTGGTTCACTAAGCGGAGGTGATAAAGCAGTTAATTCACTTATAGGTTTAATAACTTCTATAAAAAAGATTCAGTTTAATTATCAAGAAAACCAAGGGATATTTCTTCCTGGTTATACACCGTCCATTGGCTTTATTGGAACATTACGCCCAACAACAGCGTTTACATTTGGTAGTCAAGCCGAAATAAGAGAGGAAGCTGCCCGCAAAGGTTGGTTGACCTTGTATCCTGAATTCAATGAGCAGTATACTGAAGTAGAAAATAGACAAATGGACATTCAGGTTAACGTTCAGCCTATAGAAGATTTAACCATCGACATTAACGGAAACCGGTTGTATTCTGAAAACTATGCCGAAAATTATATTGTTGAGGACGGTCAATACCGCTCGTTAACGCCTAATACTTTCGGAAACTTTAATATTTCAACCTTATTGATTAAAACTGCTTTTAGTACAAGTGATGAAAATAGCTCGGAAGCGTTTGACGATTTTAGAGAAAACAGATTGGTTATCGCAAATAGACTTGCTGAAGAGCGCTACGGGTCTAATATCCCTAGAGATTCTGTAACGGGCTTCCCAATAGGTTTTGGTAGAACGAGTCAAGATGTATTGTTACCAGCATTTTTAGCTGCCTATAAAGGAAGTGATGCCTCTAAAGAGAAGAAAGGGTTCTTGCGTGACATTCCGTTGCCAAACTGGGATATAAAATATACTGGGTTGATGAATATAGACTGGTTTAAAAAGAATTTTAAACGTTTTTCCCTTCAACATGGGTATAGAGCAGGTTACACGGTTAACCAATTTCAAAGTAATTTAGATTACGATCAAAACAATCCAGGTGCTGTGGATCAAGCAGGGAATTTTAAAAGTGAAACATTATTGACAAATGTGAATCTTACCGAACAGTTCTCTCCGCTAATTCGTGTAGATTTTGAAATGAAAAATTCTATAAAAATACTTGCCGAACTTAGAAAAGATAGAGCATTATCCCTTAGTTTTGCAAATAACTTGCTTACCGAAATTCAAGGAAACGAAATTATTCTTGGTTTGGGGTACAGGGTGAAAGATCTTACGATAGGTACTAACTTTGGTGGAAAGAAAAAAATACTTAAAAGTGATTTAAACTTTAAGCTAGACCTTTCCAGAAGGGATAACAAAACTATTATTCGTTACCTAGATATAGAAAATAACCAAACAACAGCAGGGCAAACAATATATGGGCTTCAGTTTACTGCAGATTATGCTTTAAGCAAAAATTTGACCGCCTTATTTTATTACGATCATACGTTCTCAGAATATGCAATATCAACTGCATTTCCACAAACAACTATTAGAAGCGGTATAACACTTCGTTATAACTTCGGAAACTAAATAACAAAACAAACTTTTTAAGAATTTATATTATGAATATTCCTGCAGATTTAAAATACACAAAAGACCACGAATGGATAAAAATTGAGGGGGATGTTGCCACAGTGGGGGTTACCGATTTTGCTCAAGGTGAATTAGGCGATATTGTATATGTAGAAGTAGAAACCGTAGATGAAACCTTAGACAGGGAAGAAGTTTTCGGGACTGTAGAAGCTGTAAAAACTGTTTCAGACTTGTTTTTACCCCTTTCTGGAGAGATTATTGAGTTTAATGAAAACTTAGAAAACGAACCTGAAAAAGTAAATTCAGACCCTTATGGAGATGGCTGGATGATAAAAATTAAAATATCAAATCAAGAAGAGGTTGAAGATTTATTAGATGCAGCAGCGTATCAAGAAATTATTGAAGGTTAAACCCCTTCTTTTTATAGCAGTAGCATACACAATATTTATATCTTTTGGACTGTTAATGCCTTCTCAAGGTTTACTTCCAAGTCAAGATAAAATTCCATATGATAAAATAGCACATGTATTACTAAATTGTATTTTAGTGGTACTATGGCTTTTATTTTTTTTCGTAAAAGAAAAGAAAATGATCTCGATTACAACAATATATGCTGTTTTTGGGCTTTGTTTATTGTATGGCATAATAATTGAGGTTTTACAGTATACGTTCACCACTTATCGTCAAGCCGATGTGCTTGATGTTGTAGCAAATGCAATTGGTTTGCTTGTAGGGGTTGGGCTTTTCAGAAAAATGAAAGATATTTTTTTTAACTAAATATGATTTAAGTTTTCAATTGAACTATAAATTCTATATTTTAGCAACAGATTAAACACTCTATTATGGAACCGAAGAAAAATCCGAAAGCGAACATGAATCGCAGAAGCACATTGTTCTTTCAAATAGGAATGATATTGATGCTTTTTTTGGCTTGGCAAGCTATTGAATGGAAAACGTATGATAAGTCAGACCTTGATGCCGGAATGGTCGATGTTGGTGACGACCTTGAAGAAGAAGTGCCAATTACACAACAGTTAACACCGCCACCGCCACCACCTCCACCGCCACCAGCACCGGAAGTTATAGAGGTTGTTGAAGATGAAGAAGAAGTGGAAGAAACCATAATAGAATCTACCGAAGCAAATCAAGAAGAAGAAATTGTAGAAGTAGAAGAAATTGTAGAAGAGGAAGTAGAAGAAGAGATTGCAGATGTACCTTTTGCTGTAATTGAAAATGTACCGGTTTACCCAGGTTGTGAAAACGAGAGCAGTAATAACGCCAAAAAAAGGTGTATGTCTGAAAAAGTACAAAAATTTGTACAGAAAAAATTCGACACTGAACTTGCAAACGATTTAGGATTGGATGGAAAACAACGAATATTCGTTCAATTTAAGATTGATAAAAGTGGAGATATCGTAGATGTTAGAGCTCGTGCTCCACACCCAAGATTAGAAAGAGAAGCGATAGATGTTGTAAAGTCATTGCCTAAAATGACACCTGGAAAACAAAGAGGGAAAGCAGTTGGAGTATTATACTCATTGCCTATCTTGTTCCAAGTACAAAACTAATAGCTATTTTAATAGAGATACAAACGCCTTCAGAAATGAAGGCGTTTTTTTATTGTAATAATCTTGTTTTTAGGTTTTACTGTCTATATAAAATGTAAACCTGTATAGGTTCAATTCTTATAACGATTAAAAAAGTATTGAAAGATGGGTTTTTTATTATCCTTTTCAGAAGAGGAAAAAACCGTATCTTTCAACAAAATTTTTAGCCTACATGAAGCGTTTTATTTCACTTTTGCTTGTATTGGTTTGCCTCCCAATAGCCGCACAAACAACAACAGGAACCTTTGAAAAATATCCGGTTTTTCCTGAATGTGAAAACGAATCTATAGCGACACTTCAACATTGTTTTGAAACAACATTACGATCTAAAATATATTCAAATTTCAATATTCCTGAAATTGTTGTACAAGAAGACTACACAGGAAAAGTAGCCGTTTTTTTTGAGGTCACTAAAGACGGGGAGTTTAAAGTGCTTTATGTTGATGCTATTTATACCGAACTGAAGGAAGAAACAAGACGCATTTTTGAAGAACTCCCGAAGATAAAACCTGCTACCTATAATAGCAATCCGACATATGTGCAGTTTACGATGTCTATTCCTGTCCCTATTAAAGCTGTGCCTATTCAGCTAGAAGATGAAGCGACTGTTTCTGAAGCTAAAAAAGTGGAAACTTTAAAAAATGAATACGAAGAAATTAAAAACCTACCGTATGAAAATGAAGAATACAGCAGCCAAATAAATATTCCGTTTTCTCATCATAGCTATAGTTTGTTCGATCCTGCTTTAAACCGGGTAGGGCAAAATAACCATACAGCGCAAAAACCTTTTATTTATTCTGAAGTGAATAAATATTATGATTTTGAAGCTGAAAATGAAAAGCTTTTAAAAGATAAATCTTCTTGGTTTGGGCGAAAATTGTGGAACGAACACTTGGTTACTATTAAAGGAAAAGACTATTGGATTACATTAGATGCAGGAGTTGACTTGCAGGTAGGGAAGGATTTTGAAGCTGAACTTAAAACATATAATAATACCCGTTTGGTCTATACTCAAGGAGGTATAGGTAAAAACTTCAACTTTTTTGCCGTAATATATGAAAGCCAAGGGCGGTTTGCTGATTATTTTAATCGGTTTGCTAGAGCCCGTAAACCCGATGGAGGTGCTCCAGCCATAATACCAGGACGGGGAATTGCTAAAAAATTTAGAAGTGACTCTTTTGATTATCCTATCGCAACAGGACATATTTCATACTCACCCTCAAAAACATTCAATTTTCAGTTAGGGCATGGTAAAAACTTTATAGGAGATGGATACCGTTCCCTTTTGGTAAGTGATAATGCAAGTCCGTATCCGTATTTTAAAATAAATACGACATTCTGGAAACTAAAATACACCAACACCTGGACGTCACTTCGCGATGTAAGGCCTGAGGTTACCGCAGATGGATCGTACCGCACAAAGTTTATCGCAAATCATTACTTGAGCTATAACGTCACCAAGCGGTTGAATATCGGCTTATTTGAATCGGTAGTTTGGCAAAACGATAATGACCGTGGGTTTGATTTTAATTATATAAATCCCGTAATATTTTACAGGGCTATTGAGTTTTCCACCGGGGCAAGAGGAGGAAATGCTTTAATTGGACTTACATCAAAATATAAATTTACGGATCGTATTAATGCATACGGACAAATGATTATAGATGAATTTTCTTCTAGTGATATTTTTGGCGGAGAAGGGAGCTATAAAAATAAAATTGGCTACCAAATAGGAGCCAAATATTACGATGCTTTTGGGGTAGGAGGATTGTACTTGCAAGCTGAGTACAACCGAGTACGGCCTTATACCTATTCACATAACTCTGTAATTTTAAATTACGGACATAATAATCAATCTCTTGCGCATACTTTGGGTGCTAATTTTTCAGAATTTATTACAATAGCACGCTACCAAAAAGGACGCATTTTTGGTGATTTAAAGTTTATATTTGCCAAACGTGGATTTGAATTCAATACAGAAGATGATAGTCTTTTTTATGGCGGAAATATCTACGGAACAGAAGATAACCGAGTGTCAGAGCTTGGTAATGAAGTAGCGCAGGGAAACACCACAGATTTTTTTCACGGAGAACTTCAGGCTGGATACCTAATAAACCCAGCCACCAACTTAAAAATTTATGCAAGTTTAATTGTTCGCGATTTTAAACCAGAAATTGACACTGAAACCGTCTTTGAAAATCAAACTACTTGGTTAAACTTCGGCCTACGGACTGATTTATTTAATTGGTATTACGATTTTTAATTATCCTTTTTCTCTTTCTGCTGCTGCTTATATTTATCTTGCAAGCGTTCTTCCATGCTTTGCTTGTCAACAGGACCGTTTTCTTTTTTAATTTCGTTATATATAGTTGTTAGTATTTTATCGGTAGAAATAAAGCCTTCTCCATATCCTTTTTTATCATATTTCGATGTGATTTCTTTCATACCTATAACCTCTTGAAGTGATTTTTCCTTGGTATACTGAAAACGTACTTGTTTGTAGATATCATTTAGCATATTAATAGTAAACTTGATGTCGTTAACAGTTCCTAAATCACCGTGACCGGGAATAATTTTAGTGTCTTCATTTGCCATCATTTTAATTTTTTGCAATCCTTTTAAGTATCCTTCTACCGAACCACCACTTTTTGTATCAATAAAAGGGTAGCCTCCATTAAAAAAGACATCGCCTGTGTGAATTACATTGCTCTTTGGGAAATAAATGGCTACATCGCCATCGGTATGGGCGTTTTCTATATGAAAAGCTTGTATGGTTTCATTGTTATGATGAAACTGTAATTTTTCAGTAAAAGTAACCATAGGCAAAGCAGAATCATCAATTTTCTTTTGATCGGAATTTACAATACCCGCAAGTCGCTCCCGTGCATTTTTGTGTGAAAAAATAACAGCTCCTTCTTTATTAAGTGCTGTATTTCCGCCGGTGTGGTCACCGTGAAAGTGGGTGTTGATGAGCATTTTTATAGGCTTTTTACTTATTTGTCTTATGGCTTTAAGAATGTCTTCTGAAAGCTCAGCATATTGAGAGTCTATCATTAAAACAGACTCTTTCCCGAAATTTAAGCCAATATTCCCTCCTTTACCTTTTAGCATGTAAACATCCTTGTTTGCTTTAACAATTTTAAGGTTTGTTTTTTCACCAGAGTCGGTTTGTGAAAAAATGATACCAGTACAAAATAGAAGAAAAGTGAGGGTAATTTTTTTAATATTCATCTTTTATGGATTTTATTGGGTCTGTCTCTTATACACATCTGACGCTGCCGACGACC
>OJEO01000560.1_pt1 | contig 13089 bp, 9 predicted proteins | sample 1593621 | NCBI WGS metagenome assembly OJEO01 (sample SAMN05416875, study PRJEB24817) | seawater metagenome | isolation source: Sea water | place: Canada:Atlantic | collected 2013-11
ATAAATTCCCTTACTCTGGTTTTGCTAAAACCTACAATGTTGATGCACAAACGCCTGACTCTGCTGGCACGATGACCGCGATGATGTCCGGCGTTAAAACTGATGCTGGTGTTATTGGTGTTGCTGAAGCTATTAGTCGTGGCGATTGTGCTACCGCATCAGGAAATGAGCTAGTTACGGCATTAGAATTAGCTGAGATTGCAGGAAAATCGACGGGTATTATCTCGACAGCGCGTATTACTCATGCAACCCCCGCTGCGACCTATGCTAAATCGGCAGAGAGAAACTGGGAAGATATTTCAGATATGACAACAGAAGCCATCGCAGCAGGCTGTGTAGATATAGCGTCGCAACTTATCAGCTTTGAGAGTGACGTTGAAAGTCGTTTTTCCGGTACAGATATTGATGGTATTGATGTTGTATTAGGTGGCGGAAGACGTCACTTTTTGCCAAAAGATGCTGCCTACAATACTGCTGATGCAACAAGTACTATCGAAGGTGATAGAACCGATGGTCGAGACTTAACAGTTGAATGGCAAACACAATATCCAACAGGTAGTTTCGTAATTGACCAAGCTGGTTTTGATGCTGTGGATGCCGAAGCAACGCAACGTTTATTCGGATTATTTAATGAATCACATATGCGATACGAAGCGGATCGCAAAAATGATATATCGGGTGAGCCTTCGTTACGTGAAATGACCGATAAAGCGATTGATATACTTGATAATAATAAGGAAGGTTTTTTCTTAATGGTTGAAGCGGGTCGAATAGATCATGGTCATCATGCCGGCAGTGCGCACGGCGCATTAACCGATACCATCGCTTTTGCTGAAGCAGTGCAAGCTGCGGTTGATAACACTGACCCTGAAGAAACCTTAATTATTGTAACGGCCGATCACAGTCATGTATTTACTATGGCAGGTTATCCAAAACGTGGTAATCCAATTTTAGGTAAGGTGGTGAGTGTAGGTAAAACAGAGCCAAGTCTAGCAAAGGATGGCATGCCTTATACAACATTAGGTTACACCAATGGTAAAGGCTTTAGAAATTTAGGCTCAGAAACTGATGCTGATGAAGGCTATAACGGCGATGCAATAACAGGCCGTCAAGATCTTAGTCTAATTGATACTGAAACAGCTGGTTTCCACCAAGAATCTCTAGTACCAAGAGGCTCGGAAACACATGCAGGTGAAGATGTCGGCATTTATGCAATGGGGCCAGGTTCTCACCTAGTTAGCGGTACAAATGAGCAAAGTATTATTTTCCATGTAATGGATTATGCCGCTGACTTAGTGAAACAAGCTGAAAAAGCAATGAACTAATTGGCCTTTAAGTCCAAGCATTAGCAGAAAAATAAAGGAAGTTGCCCTTTTTTCAAACAAAAGACAGCTTCCTTTTTATTTCATTTACTCAATTTATTCCTTTCTTAAGAGCAATCTTAGTATGAAAATAATCTCTCAATTAACTTTATTACTATTTACAATAATAGCGCTAACTACATCAATCAGCAGTACTGCCAATGAGTGCAAAATATTACCTAAGGTACTTAGTGCTTATTATGACTTTAACCTACAGAAAACTAATAATGTAGGACAACAAAAGAAAGAACAAACGACAGCTAAAAAAACACAGTTATTTGAATTACATCGATATAATAATAGAGTCTTGCAGCGAGATCTTAGCCACGGTGTTAATGATATTTGGTCGCATAATGGCAATCGTTTATCGTTAAATAGAGCTTTTGAGCAATACCAACATAGCATTGAGTATCAATCAAATGAATTACGATATCAGCCAACGTGGCAAGATATTTTTCACCTAGTGGCAATTCCTGATCTTAATAAAATGCAGCTTGTTGAGCAAAAACATGCAGGCTGTCAATTAGAACAGCATTATGTTCAAAAAACGCAAACATCTGAGTATCAATTAGTTTGGCTACCTAACCTTGAGTTAGTAAAGTTCTTCGAACTCAAAAACCCAAGTTTGACTCGCCAATGGTCATTAACAAATTATCAAAGTAGCGTAGAACAAATCGCAGCACTGTTTACTGAATATTCACGTTATCAAAGTACCGATTATGCTGATGTTGGCGATAACGAATCGACGCCCTTTTTAGCAGCGATGATTAATCAAGGATTTTCAGTAAGCCAGAATACTCATGCGCTACATACACACCATGAAGCACATTAAGTATCGGTTTTTCTCTAACTGAGGTGTAATGTTGAAATAGCTTACAGCGGTGGCTTATTTCAACTTACCTTTAACGCTCTTTTTACTAGACGATGAACTCACCTTTTAATTAACTTATTCGCTTTCCAAGCCGTATAAATTCTTCATCACAATAGCTAAGCCTTGGTTAACTTCTGCTTCATCCATTGCCGCAAAGCCCAGCCGAATAAAGCGGTAATCTTTGCTAGATGAATCACTAGATAAGTCACTCGTTAAATTGCTCGCTAAATTACGAGGTGAGTGAACCGGCAACTCTTGAAGCCTACTAAATTCCACTTCAGTTTGTAAGTACACTTGCTGTGCGAGTAGCTTCTCTTTTAGCCCAACAATCGATTTACCCGTATCAAGCCATATCGCCATCCCACCAGCAGGTACTTCAAAGTGTATTGGTAGACCTTGTTCTTGAAAGGATCTTAGCTGTTGGACCATAAAATCACGACGCTTTTGATATAAGCGCGTCATGCGGCGCAAATGTGCTTCAAAGCCCCCTTGCTGCATCCATTTAGCTACAGCTTGCTGAACTAAGACATTGCACTTATGGTTCATCACCATTTTGTAAGCCGCTACTTGCTCAATTAAGGCATTGTTTGCCACAACATAGCCAATACGTGCGCCACCAAACATCAGTTTTGAAAAAGTTGAAATATAAATAACCAAACCTGCAGGATCATCTGCAGCCATAGGCGCTATTGGCTGACTGTCATAATGAAATTCATGATCATAGTCATCTTCGACAATGGCGACACCATATTGCACCGCTAATTGATAAATTTGCATACGCCTTGAGATATCTAAAGAGACTGTCGTTGGGTATTGGTGTAATGGCGTAAGATAAAGCAATTTCACTTTACCCTGCGCGAATACTTGCACTAAATGCTCAGGGTCAATGCCCCGTTGATCTTGTTTAACCGCAATCAATGTCGCGCCTGTGCGCTCAAAGGCGGCCCAAGCAGGCGGATAACCTAATTGTTCAACCGCAACCTTATCTCCGGGCTGTAGAAGTAACTGAGAAATCATATACAAGGCTTCTTGTGAGCCATTGCAAATCATCAATTCTTTATCGGTAATCGAACGAACGCGTCGTAAATACTTAGCTATTTCTTCAATAAGCTCAGTTTCTCCACGACTATCACCATAACTTAAATCATCAATTTTTGGCCGCTGACATGTTTGTGAAAAGTGGCTCTTTAACTCATCAAAAGGAAATTTACTGATGTCAGGCTGGCCACCTGAGAAGTTATAACGATATTGGCTGGCTTTCACTTTTGGCGTATTAGTACAGTTTTGCTTTACTCTAAATTTCCAGTCGAAACTTTGCGGTGTTTTCGCCATTTTATTTATTGTACGACTGCCTTGGATTGGCAGATTTTCGACTACTTTGTAACCTGAGCGTTCTCTTGCTTCAACCCAGCCTTGCGCAACTAACTCAGCCAATGCAGCCATAATAGTATGACGATTTACTGATAACTGCTGAGCCAGCTTTCGCGCAGAAGGTAGCGCTTCTTTTGGTGCAATCTGTCTCTCTCTAATCGCCTTTCTCAAAGCATCAGCAATCGCCAAATACTTTGCTTGCTTCTTTGACGATTTATTAGGATCCGAGTTTTCATATACTACTTTCAGGGTTAATGCTTTCAATCTGGTATACCAAGTTTTCGATATCTGGTTGTAGTGGTTATACCAAAACCAATCATAATAACAAGCATAATGACAAGTATTACTTAAGCCTTTATGGAGTAACCTATGCTACAACCAACACTATCACCCACGATATTAGAAACCAGTTTACTAAAATTAGAGCCGATGACTTTGCAACACTTAGCCGGTTTTTGCTCCGCAGGAAATCATCCACAAGTTTGGCAGCATATGCCAATAAATCGTTGTCAAAGCTCAGAAGTTGCCACACCTTGGATGAAAGAAGCAATCGATGAAATGAGCCAAGGTTTACAGATAGCTTTTGTCACCATTGATAAGAAAAGCACCACAATCATTGGTTCAACACGTTTGTTTCGTTGTAATACTAAAGATAAGAGCATTGAGATTGGTCATACCTTTATTACGCCTGATTTCCAGCGAAGTTACGTCAACTCACATGCAAAATACTTAATGCTAAAACATGCCTTTGAACATTTGGGCATGGCGCGGGTTGAAATCTGTACTCATGAAGATAATAAACAATCTCGACAAGCCATTTCCCGTATTGGTGGGCACCTTGAAGGTGTTTTAAGAAAACATCGCCGAGCACCCAATGGTGATTATCGAAATACCGCACTATTTAGCATCATTGATGATGAATGGCCCCACGTAAAACAGCAGTTGTTAAGCACTGGAAAAAACCCAGAGGAATTTAGCCATGTACCCAGCTAAACATTATCAGACGAGCGATGAAAACATTACTCATTATCATGACATCATTGAGAGTAATCCCTTAGCAACGCTAGTATTTAGTCATAACTCTGAAATTGATATTAGCCACATTCCTTGTCACTTTTCTATCAAGACTTCTAACACGAACACAGAGCAATTAGAAAGAAGCACGCTAACGGCTCATGTGAGTAATCATCATCCGTTAGCCGAAGTGCTACGTTCATCAACAGTGGCCCTTCAATTAGTTTTTCATGGTGAAGATGCCTACATATCACCGCGAGATGTTGCTATAGAAAATAGCCATGCGCAGAGCGTACCCACTTGGAACTATGCCAAGGTACATGTATCAGGTATCGCCCATGAGATAAAAGCTGTTGATGATAAATATCAATATATGGCAACGAGTACCGCTTACTTCGAACAACGCCTATCAAAAGATAACAAGACAAAACCTTGGTCAATAGAAGAGGCACCAGCAATTGCTATTCAAAAAATGCTTAATGCTATCACTATATTTAGCATCAGCATTACTCATATTGAAGGCAGGTTTAAGCTCAGTCAAAATAAATCCAAAGCAGTACAACAAGAGCTAGCAGAACAATTAACAGCAAGGGGCGTTGAAGAACTGGGGCAGCTCATGCTTAAGCTTTAATAGAGAATCAAAATGATTGTTCAATTTAAAAAGGCTAATACGCAATTTATTGAATATTCCTTTTTAATGATAACGAAAAGGATTTTCAGTATACGCTTTCTCTTTCAATTTTGATCGGTTTGGAAACACAGTCGTTATTAACAGTTTTCAAACTATAATTGCAGCTTTAAAGAGTAAAGCTGACATCGATAGATAAATGTTGGATATTAACTAGTGCCACTTTGCTGATCTAAATAAACGATTAAAATCACCCTGTTTTATGTTCACTTTGATACGAAAGAAGACCTTAGCTTTGACTTATCTAGCGACATTTGAACCGATGAAAATCAACCCTGCGTTAGATAATAGAGTTGCTCTAAATTTAATCAGGTATTTATAAAGTCAAAAATTCTAATTTGATTAGAAAATACCAAAGCGGACATTAGATTAATATGATTTTAGGTTTTAAATTCTATGGCGCTTCGGGGCACCTAGCGCCATAGATTTTATGATCACTTCATGGAAAAGTGAATGTATCTAGTTAAGGTCCGTTGCTAGTAGCAGACATTTTTGATTACTTAGTAAGTGATTGCAACGACCACATTGACAAAATATTGAGCTGAAATAACTCAACATTAATGCACTATTGATAAGTAAGCGGTAATAAACATTTAAAAGGTAATTCACACTCGATTTGCAATGAAGGTATTAGCCTATTTTTTGGCTAATACCAATTTAGAGTTATGATGATTCCTGTTCAAAGCACTGCTGTTTTAACCAGTTGCCTAATTTCACAATATCGGTTTGCTTGGCTCGCGTATTCTTGTAAACAAAATAGAAATCATCTCCTGTAAGAAGCTCATGCATTGGGATACGGACAAAGTTATGCTGGCGGTCTTGATCTGTCATTAAGTAATTATCAATGAGGGCGATCCCTAGATCATAGCGGGCCGCCTCAGCGGCAAGTAATACATGACTAAAATGACTTGTTTTTACCTCTTCAGGTAACTCAAAACCGCCACGTTTACACCAACGCAACCAGTCTTCACCAAGGTGTTCATTCGAATCTGAATATTTTACTGATAACAATGGCTGCTGCCATAGTGTCTCGGGAAGAGGTTTATCTCTGATCTGCTGCCAAAGCTTTTTCCCACAAACAGGATAGAGTTTTTCAGTATAGAGAAAGTGATTGACGAAGTTACGTTTCGGTGGATTCACGGTAATAAAACAATCGGCGACTTGATCGTTGCAATCCGGTTCCTCAGCTACCATATTTAGTGTTAAATCTATTTCAGGGTATTGTTTGCGAAAATCCGCCAACCTCGGTATTAACCATTTCACCGCTAAAGAGCTGTATAACGCCAAACGAATGTTGCCGGATTTACCATGCCGAATAAGCTGACTGGCATTTGAGAGGTTAGCCAATGAGCTGCTGACCTCTTCAAAATAACGCTCACCGACCTCAGTCAACGAAAAAACACGGCCCTGGCGGCTAAACATACTTTCACCTAAGTACTCTTCCAGTACTCTGACCTGATGACTGACGGCACTCTGGGTGACATTAAGATATTCAGCTGCTTTTGAAAAGCTGTTCATGCGCGCAACTGCTTCAAAACATTGCAGAGCACGTAAAGGAGGTAATTTCATTATTAGTTCAGCTCATGCTAATGGTATTTTAATCATTATACATCATGATACGGATTGGAATATGCTAACCATCTCAGCATTTAGCTGACGAGGGATTGTTGATTGATCTCAATTGAAACTTTTTATAATGTAGTAGGAAAAATAAAATGCCAAAAATATCTGTCGGATTAGCAATGACGTTACTTATTATTGGCAATATGATTGCTGTATTTTCAGATGCCTTGATAAAAACGCTGTCAGCAGATGGTGCGGTATATCAGTTTGTTTTTTTTCGTCAATTAAGCGCAGTGTTAATTTTACTACCATTTTGCCTCTTCAGTAAAAAAAATGGCCTGTTCGATGGTCTAAAGTGGCACGTCCTACGCGGCCACATTTGGTTATTTGGCGCTATATTTATGGTTATAGCCCTCAACGCTATGCCATTAGCCACCGCTAATGCCATTTTCTATGCGGCACCTTTACTTATGCTGCCACTAGCGATGATATTTTTTCAAGAAAAGCTAACACGTCATTCAATTGCAGTGGCAATTTTGGGCTTTATCGGCGTGCTCATAGTGGTTAAGCCGACACACATTAACTGGGCAGCGATTGCCGCGCTGATCGTAGCATTAACGATGGCGATGAATAATATATTGATTCGTAAATTGCCCAAACATCATAATGTCTTTCAAGTTTTACTGCTAACCAACCTCGTTGGCGTCCCAGCAGCGCTTGGGTTAACGTTATGGGAAGACAAACCTTGGCATTGGGCTTCTATGCTAACAGCTACGGGGTCCACTACTTTCATCTTAATTTATGCTGGTATATGCGTGCTGGTGTACCGCGCTGTTGAAGCCAGTAAAATTGCCAGCGCCGAATACAGTGGCCTGTTAGGTGCAGTTGCAGTGGGCATATTGTGGTTTGATGAAATTCCAGATCTGAGCATGACAATCGGTACTGCATTTATTATTATTCCTCTGATTTGGTTTGCCAAGATCGAAGCAAAGAAAAAACGATTGGAAGAACAAATAAAAGGGTAAGTATTCGAGAGCAGACGTGCTGAGATGAATTACTTGAACTTACTCGCTGCTCTGCTTAAAAATTTACTCTCAAATTTTTTAAGATACAAAGGTAATCCCCCCGAAAAGTAATAAATAACTATGTAGTGGCCAAGTGATTTTGGCCACTAACTTATAGTTTCTATCTCGCTCTGGTGGCGAAATCACCATAGGATTAATACTCTAAATTTATTTATAACTTACATGATTCAATGTCCCCTTTGGGGATTTGAGATCTAATTCCGTGCAAAAATTTTCGGTACAATATCAATTGTGAATGAATGTGAATTTTTATATAAAAACGATAAGTTTACGACCCTGATCCACCGATTGAACTCAAGCCACTTTGCAGACCTAAATAAGGCTTCAAAAATAGTCATATTAATGTTCACTTAGATACGATTGCTGACATTAGCCTTGGCTTATCTAGCGACATTTGAACCGATGAAAATCAACCCTGGGTTAGATAATAGAATTGTTCTAAATTTTATCAGTAATTTATAAAGTCAGAAATTATAATTTGATTAGAAAATACCAAAGCGGACATTAGATTACTAGGCATTGTAAGTATGAAAAAATAACTTTCTATCTCTCTTTGGGGCACAAAGCGCCTTAGGATCTTTAACCCCATTTTGTTCCGCTCCGTGCGCAGAGCGGAAAGTAACTTAAAAAAATTATTGAGATTATGCCTCTAAGTACACATCTAATTTGGAATAGATTGAATACCTACACATGTTTAATGTGTGGGTTAAAAGTGCCCGCTGTCAATGGTGGGTAAAAACCAATATTTAAGTTTAGCGGGTTGGCACACCGGCATTAAGTGTGAAATCAATGCACTTTTTTCTGTCGCTTTTAATAAAACTTCAAACTGAATAAATTCACGGTAACCTTCAACCTGTTCAGTTATGCTAAAACAACTATGCTCTTTACTATAACCATTAATCACTTTTAAATTAAAGCCAGTCAATTTATCCATCGTCATTAATAAATCGACAATGTCGTCTTTGAGTTCTTTGGGCGAAATCAAAATGAAGAGTAATTCTTCGGTGGTGTAGGTCATTTTTTTCTCTCCATCAAGCTATAAAATATTGGTAATAAATAAAGGGTGGTGATGGTTGATGTGATCAAACCACCAATAACAACAATAGCTAATGGTTTTTGAATTTCAGCGCCAGGGCCAGTGGCAAAAGCTAAAGGCAGTAGACCAACCAAACCTGTTGATGCGGTCATTAATATTGGGCGTAAACGTCGATTGGCACCCTCGGTAATACGTTGGCTTAAATTACTGATAAGCATTCTTGTTTGTTCGAAATAACTGACCATTACTACCCCATTGGCAACAGCAACGCCTAATAACGCAATGAAACCCACCGATGCTGGCACCGACAAGTATTCGCCACTTAGGTATAGAGCGATAATGCCGCCCATCACCGCAAAAGGAATATTGGCGAGAATTAAGGCTGACTTTGCTAAAGAGTTAAAGGTGGTAAATAAAATAATAAAAATTAATATCAGCGACACAGGCACAACAATCAGTAAGTTTTTGGTGGCTCGTTGCTGGCTTTCATATTCACCGCCAAAAACCAAGCTATAGCCATTGGGTAAATTAACTTGCTGATTTATTTTTACATTTAACTCATCAACAAAACCAACCACATCCCGGCCAATAACATTGGTGCTTATAGAAACAAAGCGCTTGCCTTTTTCACGTTCAATTAATAAAGGCCCTTCTTTAAAGGAAACATCGGCGATGCTTTCTAGTGTTACCAAAGTATTGTTGGGCATTAAAATTAGGCTGGCTTTTAAATCGGCTAGTGAGGTGATCGTGCTGGTTGGATGGCTAAAAACAATGGCGGTGGTTTTATTACCTGCTAATATTTTTGAAACGGTTAGTTCTTCCAACTGACTTTGTAAAAATTTTGATAACGCTGAGGTGGTCATTCCCGATAATGCGGCAATTTCAGGGATCAAGCGAATGTTGACATATTTGCCACCTTCTATAATCGCGGCTTGTACGTCGGCGCTGCCTTGGGTTTTGCTCACGATATTTGCTATTTTGTCGGCTAGTTCTGCGAGAGTTGCTACATTATTGCCAAAAACTTTAATGGAAACATCACCTGTGCTACCGGTAAGCATTTCTGAAACGCGCATTTGTATTGGCTGGGTAAAGCCGATATTAATGCCAGGAAAATTCACTAGTACTTTTCTGATCTCTGCGATTAGCTCTGCTTTTGTATCGAAACGCCACTGGCTTGCGGGTGTTAGCTCCATAAACACATCGGTTTCATTTAGCCCCATAGGATCAAGACCAAGTTCGTCGGAGCCTGTTCGAGCTACTATTTGTTTTATTTCAGGTATAGCTTCTAGCAGGGCTTGTTCAATTTGGTTATCAAGAGCCACGGATGATTGTAGTGAAATACTGGGTGATTTCTCTAATTGCACAATAATGTCACCTTCATCAAGGAGTGGCATGAAGCTTTTTCCTAAGCCAGTAAATAACACTAAACTTACCGCTAATACCAGAGAAATGCTGATGATAAACTTTTTTGGTGCTACTAGGGTTTTACTTAACGAGTGTAAATAATGGCGTTGTAATACCTTAACCAGTTTAGGATCTTCAACCGCTTCATTTTTCAGTAACAGCGAGGCTAAAATAGGAATAATGGTCAGTGATAAAATAAGTGCGCTGATCATCGCAAAAACAATAGTTAGTGCTACAGGGGTAAAGAGTTTCCCTTCTAAACCCGTTAAGGTGAGTAACGGAGAAAAAACAATCAGCACGATAACCGTGCCAACAACAACAGGTGTCGCTACTTCTTTACAAGCGCGATAAATAACATGCAGGCGCGGTAAAGATTTGTTTTTTGCTAGTTGATTAACAATGTTTTCAACAATTACCACCGAAGCATCAACGAGCATTCCTATGGCTATAACTAAGCCACCTAAGCTCATTAAGTTGGCTGATAAGTTAAATTGCTTCATTAAAATAAAGGTCATTAATGCTGCAAGTGGTAATGATAAAGACACGACAACGGATGAACGTAAGTCGCCGAAAAATATCGCTAGTAAAATAATAACTAAAATAACGGCTTGAGTTAAGGCGCTGGTAATTGTGCCAATGGCGGTATCAATGAGGTTTGAACGGTCGTAAAAAACATTAATAACCGTGCCTTTAGGTAATGTCGGGGTAATTTGCGCTATTTTCTTTTTCACCTGACTAACCACTTCGGCTGTATTACTGTTTTTTAGCGCAATAATAAGTCCTTGTGTGGTTTCTTTGCCGTCTTTAGTTACTGCACCATAACGGGTTAAGTGGCCAATGCTAATTTCAGCAATATCACTGAGGCGTATTACTTGCTCGTTGTTTGCCGGAGCACTAGATACTAATACCAAATTTTGTAATTCATCAATATTTTCTATACGGCCTTGGCTGCGAATAATAAGGGTGTCGTTGCCTTTAATTAAACGTCCGAGTCCGCTATTAATATTATTAAGTGTTAATGCATTTTCAATATCGTTAAAAGAAATATGGAGCTGCTGCATTTTTAAAATGTCAGTGTTTATTTCATAGGTTTTAACAAAGCCGCCTAAAGCGTTAACATCAGCAACACCAGCTACTGTGCGCAGTAAAGGCCTTATTTGCCAGTCAAGTAATTCGCGGCGCTCGGTTAATGATAAGTTTGGGTTCTCTACTGAAAACATAAACATTTCACTTAAAGGTGTACTCATTGGAGCCATGCCGCCGCTGATATTATTCGGCAGTGCTGACCAAACATTCATCAGCCGCTCGTTAACTTGTTGTCTCGCCCAATAGATATCGGTGCCTTCTTTAAAGTCTAAGGTAATGTCGGTAATAGAATATTTTGTCGTTGACCGTAGCATTGCTTGCTTTGGAATACCGAGCAATTCTGTTTCAATAATACGGGTAACTTGCGACTCTATTTCTACCGAGGTCATCCCCGGCGCTTTTAAAACGATTTTTACTTGTGTTGGGGATATATCAGGAAAGGCATCAATTGGTATACTTAGCCAAGCGTTAGCACCAATAATAATGGTAATAACAGCGAGTATACTGACGAATAATCGTTGGGTTAACGAAAATTTAATGATGGAAGTTAGCATCAATTATTCTCCTGAACCTAGTTCAAGTAAAATGCCTTGTACGGCACTTACTGATGAGATTAATACCGATTTTTCAGTAAGATTTACTTGGCTGGTAAATAAATAGTTCCCCTCACTTGAACCCAACAATTCAACGGCCACTAACTCAAGTTGTTGCCCCTTTTTTATCGCAATATGATCACGATTATCTATTTCAAAAAGAGCACTTTTATTAATACTAAAAGCCGCTTGTTGATAAATAGGGCTAACAACCAAATTTTCGCCAAGGGTAATGTTACAGGCATCTGTGATTGGGGCTGACCAAACTGTGGTGCTAAAGTTATGAACCAGTGCATTTTGCGTACTCGTGGTGTCGATATCGATAACACAGTTATGATTAAGTACTTTTACTTTGCTTAATTGCTTTACTTTTTTTAATGGTGCAGATATTTTTAGGCGCATAGCATGGTGAGGAATTACATCAAAAAGTAGTTCGCCTTCTTGCTTTACATTGCTATTTGCGAAATAGCGTAGGGTGCCTGTGATTGGTGAAATAATACTAACAATTTCATCATCACCTTTATTTGCGCTTTTACTCTTGCCTTTATTGCCGCCTTTATTGTTGAAAGGGCTAATCGATAAGAATTCTTTTAAATGGTTTAAATGGCCGAAATGTAATTTAGCGGCAAAGTAGCTATTACTGATTTCAGTCCAACGTGATTGTGATAATGCCTTTTGCTGATATAAACCTAAGCTTGTTTGATAATGCTGTTTGGCATTGCTAAACAATGTTTTCGCTGCTTGATACTCTTCTAGAAAATGATGTACGTCATAACCACTTAAAATAGCAACCGCTTGACCTTTAGTAACCTTAGAGCCATTAGCGATAAGAAATTGGCTATGTTGTACCGAAAAAGGTAAGTACATGGAAAAATTTTCACCGGGCTTTGTTTGGCTACTTGCTAATAAGTTTTGCCCGTTAATATGGTCAACTGCCGTTATTTTTTCAAAGTCGAGCTGATAACCGCCTAGCTGCGTCAGTAATAATGGGGCTGTCTCTTATACACATCTGAGCTG
>OJEO01000567.1_pt1 | contig 12981 bp, 8 predicted proteins | sample 1593621 | NCBI WGS metagenome assembly OJEO01 (sample SAMN05416875, study PRJEB24817) | seawater metagenome | isolation source: Sea water | place: Canada:Atlantic | collected 2013-11
ATGTAGAGAGGTCTCGTGGGCTCGGAGATGTGTATAAGAGACAGGTATAAAGTTGATGTTGTTTACCATCACTTAAAAAAGACTCCTTCGATAAAAAATGTTCGCCAGTAATGATTCCTTCTTTAAATTCAATGATGCCCGCACTGGCACTAACAATTTCAGCGCCAATGGGCAAAGTCGCAAGTTGGATTGCCTTGATATTATCAACTTCTCCCAACACAAGCTTATGTGCTGACGCATTTGCCATAACGACAAAACCTTGATCATCTGTTGCTAATACCATGGCATCCATTTGTTCCATGATGCGCTCTAATAATAAACGTGATTCTTTAGCTTCAATTTTATGTTTCGACAAAGTATCTGCTAAAACATTCACCGAATTGAGTAATTCTTGAAACGCTTGATTCGTTTGTAATCGTCCTCTTAACGTATAGTCACCATCAATCATCGACTCAATTAAGCTAGATAAAGTACGGATTTGATACTGAGAACTTTGTCTACTCGCGACAATGGCAAAACTACAAAGCAGCAATAAGATAATAAGAATAAAAGCAATTAGATAGCCTGACATATTTGTTAAGAATAGCGCAGTGGCTGTGATGAGAAAACACGGGATACACACCAACAGTAATAATTTATGCTGGTTATCACCTCGTTGAATTTTTGACTTACCCAAGAGTAATTGCCAACTTTCTTTAATCCAATTCATACTTACTCAAACGTCGATAATAGCCGCTTCTGCTTAACCCTAAAGACTTTGCCGTTTCAGTGGCATTACCACGATGAAACTTCAGACGCTTAATCAAGGTTTTTCTTTCAATTTCATCAAGGCTTAAAGTAGGATCATCTAAAGACTCAATACTACCATTTTCAGCGCCTGTTAACCGCAACTCCGCGGTATCAATGCTGTCTTTTTTACAGGTAAACAGTACTCTTTCCATCATATGGCTAAGCTCACGAATATTACCCGGCCAGTCATATTGCTGCATGGCAATGATCGCTTGATCAGTCAGTTGAGGACATGCTCGATGGTATTTAGCACTAAAAGATTGTAGAAAGTGTGCGGCAAGTGCAGGAATATCTTCCACCCGTTCACTTAGGGATGGCACTCTTAACTCAATAGTATTTAGTCGGTAATATAAGTCTTGTCTAAAGGTATTGTTTTTAATATCAGATAATAAGTCACTATTAGTCGCCGAAATTATACGTACATCGGCATGTAATGACTTACTACTGCCAACCGCCTCAAATTGTTGTGCCTCGAGCACATGCAACAGTTTAGCTTGTTGTGCAAAAGGGATATTAGCAAGTTCATCTAAAAATAAAGTTCCTTGCTCAGCCATTTCAAAGCGACCAATACGATTTTCTTTAGCGTCAGTAAACGCCCCTTTTACATGGCCAAACATTTCACTTTCAAAAAGTGATTCGGGTATTGCCCCCATATTAACAGGCACAAAAGAGTGTTTTTTTCGGCTAGAAACACTATGCACATATGCGGCAAGCATGCTTTTACCTGTGCCATTGTCACCGGTTAATAAAATGCTCATATCGCTTTGAGCTAAGTCATCAAGGGTTGCCAATAAGTCTTGCATTGGTTGAGACTGTGCAATGATGCCCGCACGACTTTCTGGGTGGGCTTGCGAGGTAAGCAACTGATTTTGCTGGCTGAGTCTTTGTGCTTTTTTATCAGATTTTGCCAAGGCTAATTGATTTTCAATTGCACTGAGCATGCGTTCATTTTTCCACGGTTTCTGAATGAAGTCTTTTGCGCCAGCTTGCATTGCTTCAACGGCAATATCAATTGTCGCCCAACCAGTCATCACAATAATAGGAATATTCAGTTCAAGTACCGAGATTGCTTCAACTAATTGAACGCCTTCAGCCCCTGAGGTGGTATCTTGCTGAAAATTCATATCAAGTAGAACCAAATCTACACTTTGAGCTTTTAAATTCTCTATCGCAGCTTGAGGTGTTGTGACCGCCACAATATCGTAGCCTTCATCGGCTAAAACAAACTTTAAACTAGCAATGATATTAATGTCATCATCGGCGATTAGTATTTTTTTATTCACAAGCGTGTATTCATAAGTAGTTAAATTACCAGGGTTATATAGTCACTGTAAGTAATATCGAGAAAATGAACAAGAATTAGATGACTATACCCAAGCCACTTGAAGATGCGTGGTTCAGGACGTTTGAGCAATTCATGATCAAGGCGTCTCATTTTATTCAGGGTTATTCCCTTAAAAAAGGAGGCAACGAAGAATATGGTTTGCTCAAACGTCCCCGCAGGGCTGGTTTAGAAACGCTTTATGCTACGTTATTGATTTCGATAATAGAATAACTATTCTATTCAATCAATGCCTTGCCTAAAGGCATTTCTATTTCCAGCTGAAACCGGCACCTTCAGGTAGCTTGGGTATATAACAGATAAAGAAGAGACCCTATCTGTTACCCCAAATTGCGTTTTATATTTTTATTCGTAACGTAACGCTATACTCGGCTCCATTTTAACGGCGCGCTTAGTGGGCGCATATATTGCCAACATAACGATAACGGATAATCCTATAACAACCGTTGCCGCAATAACGAAGTAGAGATATACCGGAAATATTTCTTCAGTAAACTTATGAAAGCCAAAGGAAATTAAAGCAAACAACACTACTGACAAGCCTAAACCGATAACTAACTGACGAGCACCTTGCTTTAAAAACATCTGAGTAATATTTTTATCACTCGCGCCAACCGCACGCCTAATACCTACTTCATGGGTACGTTGAGCAACAGAATTTGCTGTTAAACCATAAATACCTACCATAGCTAACAATAGAGCAAAGAAACCCGTACCAAAAGTTACATTCGACATTAAGCCCATTGAGTCGCGCATCATATGACGATTTTTACTCGCTAATTGCACCGAGTACGTCATTTCAATTGAACGATCGGTATCGAACATGGCTTGATAAAAAATTTCTTCTGCATTTTGTGTTGTCGGTAAAATACGATAATAAACAATTTGAAAACTACTAATAAATTGTAATCCTGATAAATACACTTCATCAGCACTATCTAAGCGGCTAAACATAGTGGACGGATTTAAGCGGTCGGTAACCACACCAACAACAAATACTTTCTCATTTTTATCATCAATTTTTATCTGAAAGCTTTTTTCTAAAGGTGACTCTCCAGGCCAATAACGCTTAGCCATAGATTGGCTTATCATCGCGGTTTTACGATTACCCAGCTTATCAAGGTGAGTAAATTGTCTACCTGCCACCAAGTTAATACCTACCGTTGATGTATCACCAATAACCATTATTGTATCAATTTTAGGTTTACTCTCTTCAGAGGTATAATCTTTTCCTTCCAGAGTCACCGTTATCTGGGGGTGCCAATCGTTAGCCACAACACCCACAACTTGGGGATGCTGTTCTATTCTTTCTTTCAATGATTGAAATAACGCCAATTGCTGTGCCGGCTCAGGATATTTATTTTCTGGAATAGACATTCTTGCTGACATCACATCGCTATAGTTATCGCCCATTTCTAGGTGAATAAATTTATGTGAGATATAAGCAGAAACAGATCCTATTAGCATGAGTGTGGCTACCAAAAAAACTTGGCTGGTCACTAATATTCGAGAAATTATTCCCGCTTTTTTACTTTGTGCACCACGAGTTCCATCTCTTAAAGTGGTATTAATATCTTGTCTAGCTGAGCGCCAAGCAGGTAAAAATGCTGATAATAGAATAGTAATAAAGGTAAATGCGATACCCATTAACAACGTGCGTAGATCCATGCCCCAATGCCACCAAAATGAACCGCCTGTAGGAAGCCATGAATGAAGAGCAATTTCGGTATAATCTAAAGCAGCACCGACTAATAATAATGACAAAACACCACCAACCGTTGAAATAATAATGCCTTCCCACATTAATTGGCTAACTAAACGAGAAGAGGTTGCCCCCAGAGCAGCACGAATAGCGGTTTCTTTTTGACGTTCAATCGTACGTGCCAGCAACAAATTACCGACATTGATACAAGCAAGCAATAAAATTAACCATGAAATGCCATTTAAAAAAACAAAAACGATACTGCCTTGTCCACCAGTTTGCGCTGCTTGAAATGACATCAGCTTCGCGCCTTTTGTTAATGCTGGCATGTTATATAACTTAACATTCTGCTGATAAACTTGGTTAATGGCTTGTCCTAATTCCAGTTCAGCTCGCTCAATGCTTATACCCGCTTTAACTCGGCCATAGGCATAATAGTTTTCACTTTGCTGTGCTGTTGCGTTAAAGACATCGTCTGACAGTGGTAACCAAAGTTGCGAGGTATTAGGAAATAAGTACCCTTGTGGCATAACCCCGATAACATCAGTGATAGCTCCGTTTAATATCATGCTTTTTGATAAAACATTCTCATCACCATTAAGCTCAGATTGCCAAGTGTCATAGCTAATTAGCACTACAGGAATTGCACCAACCTTGGTATCTTGGGCTTGAATCGTTCGGCCCAAAATAGGTTTGGTACGACTAAACTCAAAAAAACCACTCTGTACATAGCTGCCTGAAATATCTTTACCCGACTCTTCAACAGACAAACGAATATTACGATTATCATAAACACCAAACTCGGAAAAGCTGGTAACACTCTCTTTAACATTGTTAAATTCGTAACCTGTGATTAGATTATAGTTACCTTCAAATTCCGCAGTGATTGCTTTTGCCGTTTCAGCCTCAGGTATTGGTAGCGGTTTATAAACCATGGTATATAAAAATGAAAAGGTGAATAAGCTAATCGATAACCCACCGATTAATACCCCTAACGTCATCGCGGTAAACTTAGGCGCTTTAAATAACAAACGAAAAGCATATTTAATATCTATTAACATCGACATGTTACTTCTCCTAGGGTTAACCCGCAGCCAATTCAGCTGGTTTAACGGTTACTTGACGTTCATGATTAAGACTATCTTTTATCAGCTGGCCATCAAACATTTCTAGACAACGACTCGCTCTTTTCGCTGAAGAAGGATCATGAGTTACCATACAAATCGTTGCGCCATCCTGATGAAGTTGATCGAATAGTTGTAAAACTGCCTCAGCATTTTTTGAATCTAAGTTACCTGTTGGTTCATCAGCAAGGATAATAGCAGGATCATTAACTAAGGCTCTCGCAACGGCAACACGCTGTTGTTGTCCGCCGGATAACTGTGAAGGATAATGGTTTTTCCGATGCCCCATTTCCACTTTTGCTAATACTTCATTCACTTTCGCTTCAATGACTTTTTTAGATTTACCGCTTTGATACGTCAATGGCAACATAACATTTTCAAAGACAGTGAGATCTGAAATCAAGTTAAACGATTGAAAAACAAATCCTATTTGTTCACTGCGTATTTTCGCTCTTTGATCTCGCGTCAACGAAGAAACATCACTCCCCGCTAAATGATAATGCCCTGAACTAGGCGCATCTAATAATCCTAATAAGGAGAGTAAGGTTGATTTGCCACAACCTGACTGACCACTTAGTGATAGGTATTCACCCTCATTAATCTCTAGATTAATGGCATTTAAAGCCCGCGTTTCTATTTCTTCTGTTAAGAATGTTTTACTAATGTTTTTTAACGTGATGAGTGCAGTCATAATTATTCCCTTTTTTCATCAGCAGGTTGTTGGGTGCTGATTTTCAATTTTTTTAGTCACTAATAGTTAAGTAACCTTTTTATTTTTAAGTTTTTTACTGTGTCTTATTTCGCTTTGTTAACAATAGATAGTTAATTTATCTTAATCTCTTGATGCTCTTGCCAGTTTGATGTGTCTGAAATAATAATTTCATCGCCAAGCATCAAACCTTCAACAATTTGAATTTTATTCACAGAGCTTTGACCCAAACCAACAGAAAATTTACTCGCAAATTGCTGGTCTTGACTCAGTTTATATAGAGCAACTTTAGTATATCTTGGTGCATAAACAGGGCGTTTTACGTACAAAGCATTTTCAATATGACTAATGGCAATTAATCCATCAATGGTTAATTCAGGACGAGCTTCTGCTGGTAAATCGCTGATTATTTTGACATCAACTAACACCATGCCAGATTTTACCGCTGGGTCGATACGCGTCACTTCACCAATAATCTCACTGGTGCGAGTATCAATAGTCACCAATTGCCCTAAGGCAATATCTCTTACTCTAACTTCTTGTACCTGTAATTCGGCAAACAAGGTTTTTTGATCTGCGACTAAGGCAACACTATCTCCTACTTGCGCCCGTTCACCGAGCTCTAGTGATACTTGTTGCACGACACCCGAGGTTGAAGATCTCACTTGCAATGCAGCAACCTGCTCTTTCACCCGCTGATAATTGTTTTCAACCAAACCAATACGGGCTTGTTGAGCAATTTTTGTTGCCGCCATATTAGCTTTCATTTTTTCAGTTTTTTGTTGTTGAGCATGCCAAAACTGCATTTGTTGCTTAACAGTTAATTGGCTTCTTTGGTATTCAAGCGCAGACACTGTTGCATTACCTTGTGCCAAGAGTTCTGTCTCTGCATCCAGTTTTAGCTTCGCTGATTGATAACTATATTTTGCGGACAATACTGAATTTTCTAAATCAACCATCTGAGATTCTAGCATCACAAAAGCAACATGACTTTCAGCCTTTTTTGCTTCAAGCTCCCAACGCGCCTTTTCTAAATTACGATGTAGTTCAGGGTTAGATAACTGCACAAGTACATCACCTTCATTGACTTCAGCGCCAGCTTTAACAAAAACTTGCTCTGCTCTGCCTGAAACTTGTGATGAGACCCAACGAATATTAAGCGGCTTTAAAACACCTGTTGCGCGAACATTCACTCGAAAATCACCTTGCTCTACTTTGGCAGTAACAACGGCGCTTCTTTCAATAAAGTAAGAAGCATTTCCTAAAACATTTCTTAATGAATAAGTGCCAATAAGTAGAATCAATATAGCTAAAATAACCCCATATTTTTTCCAAAGTGGTTTTGGATCAGCTTTTCTTTGTATATCCATAATTCATCTTCTATTCGTAAATGAGATGATTAGTTATTACAAGTCTTGTGCCATAGGTGAAACAAAACCCAAGCAACTGATAGTTAAGCCTTTTATACCATGGTTAGTTTTCGTTCTTTGATGAAGTGTATCAATTACGACACAGTATTCATTATGCACAGTCGCAATTATGAGACATGACTAGCTGAGATTTACATGAACATTGTTGTTGTACTGCTGGGTGCTTTACGCTAATCAGTACCATAGGGCTGTGACAACAAAAATCTCGTAATGGTACGCTAGCACACACAAATTTTTCTTGCCTTATGTTGGAATTAATCCCCCCCTAAGAGAGCTTTAGCGTTTCTAGGACATTAATTTTTCGCAACACGTGCAAAGAAACCACTCCCTCAATTTCTCTAGCTCTCGTCATAAGAAGTGACAGCTTGTGTGTTCGTTTAGTTGAACCACAACACATAGGGCATATAGATATGCTTCGACATGCCGTAATAAACAAAAATAGTGACTATTTTGAATAACAGTCACTCTTTTTATTACTCTTTAATATATTTTTTAACTATTTTTTTGTAACCACTCGTTGGTCTCGGTAATATCAGCGCCGCCAAACGACAATGAAATTAAGTTGGCGGCAACCAGCTGTTCTCCGGTAAAGGTGTGTTGCTTATAGTCTAATTTAGGCGCAGCAATGGCATCAGAAATCACCTGACACTTATAGCCTTTATTGACTGCACTTCGACAAATAGTTTGCACGCACGCTTGTGCCATTGCACCAACAATAACAAGGTTATCTATAGCTAACTCAACCAATGTTTGTTCCAATGTGGTTTCAATAAAACTGTCTATTTGATGTTTGATGATGACAGGCTCATTGTCAGTAGGTTTAACACTTGATTCAATTTCAGCGCCTACTGTATTTGCAGTAAAAAAGGCGGCATTAGCCTCTTTAAATAGATGTTGAATATGAATAACAGGCATTTCATTTTCTCTAAAGTGCGCTAATAATTGGCTGGCCTTTTTAGCGGCTAGCTCAGTATTATCAAGCTCAAAACGGCCACCACTAAAGTAATCATTTTGCAGATCAACCAACACTAAAGCGGTTCTTTTATCAGAAGCAGATGTTGTATGTTGCGCTAAGACGCTAAAGTCGTCTTCTTCAAGGTACCACTGACCGTCTTCTGCTCTAGTCCACAGCTCTTTGCTAATAAAACCACTAGCAATATTCATAGACCAATTCGCTGAAAGTATTGCTTGCCCTTCACTCAATACTTTAATGTCAACATTGCGGTAAACTAAATCGCTTGGATTACTTTTGGCAAACTCGAGCCAAAAATCAGCAATAGCTTCTATTGACGTAAATTTTCCAAATGGGTGAACTTGCATTGTTGCACTGGGTAAGTAGCGGTTGATGCATGTTTGGACATTCCCTTGATTGAAATCAGAGATCCACTGCGCGCTAGCTTGCATAACGTTATTTCTAATAGTGTTTAATGTTATTTGATTCATCTTTTATCTCTTAGTTATTTCAGAAGCTATAGTTTATTGTTATTCTAATTTGTAATAATTAACCAAAAGATGAAAACAATGTTCAATAAAAGTGAACAAAGGCGTTTAGCTTATCAAATGTTAGTGTTTGACGAAGTGCTCAAACAAGGCTCATTTACAGAGGCAGCTCAAAGTCTAGGGCATACTAAATCAGCCATTAGTCAGTACGTGACTCAACTTGAACGAGGCTTAGGGGTACGCTTGCTCAATAGAAGTACTCGTACATTAAATTTAACACCTGCAGGCCAGCTAGTTGCCAAACGCAGTGAGCAATTACTTGAATTATTAACCGTCACGATAGATGAAATAGACGAGAGTGCGATAGCACCAGCAGGCCGAATTGCAATAACGGCGCCACATGCTTTTGAGGCATCCTTAGTCACCCCGATAATCACAGCGTTATGCGATGAATACCCGAAACTAACCCCTGAGCTTACTTTTACTGACGAGCGATTAGATATACTAAAACATCAGCTTGATGTCGCCATTTCAGTCGGTCCTCAAAAAGATAGCTCATATCATGCGATATTAATTGGTGAGTTAGAAAGTGTCTTAGTGGCTTCGCCAAAATACTTGGCTAAGCACGTTGACGTTAATGAGCAAAACTTATCACAACAAAATTTAATTATGCTGCCATGGCAAAGTGATTTTTCGCTGACTAAAGACAATAAAAACATCATTACGTTTAACAGTTCAAAATACCTAAAAATGAACACCTCAACCAGCGCTATCAACAGCGCAGTAACAGGTGCTGGTATATGTTTAATACCATCAATATTCATTAAAAGTGAATTGCAATCAGGCGCCTTACAGCGTGTATTACCTGATTATTTAGGCGAAGCGAGAAATGTTTATGCTGTGCATTCTTATCAGCAACAATTACCGCTCATCTTACGGTTATTTATCAATAAATTAAAAGCTAAGTTCTTGCAAGCGCAATAAAGGCTTAACACTAAGATCGCTTTAAAAGCCACCGTATAAGTAAAGTGCTAGTGGTATAAATAAAATGGACACCACTGTACTTAAAAAGACAGATAAACTCGCCTTTTCTGGTTTAGCATTTAACAGTACGGCGAGTGAAACTGTATTCCCTGCAAGTGGTACAATAGAAAACAAGATCAGTACTTTGTATAAATCGTCATTGAGTAATTGAATCAATGTTTTATCTAGATAAATAAGTGCCAGAATTGCAGCGGGCCAAAAAATAAATTTGATGATAAAAGCGATTTTGATAAATTTAACATCTAAATCTTCACTTTTATTAAAGCCATGAAGCCCCATTCCCAACATCATCATTCCTAGAATTCCATAGGCACTTTTGAATTGATCCGAGTAAAACGTCAACTCTTGAGGAAGTTTTATTCCCATAATATTTAAGGTGATTCCGACAATAAATGCATGCAAAATTGGCAGTTTTATTATCTTAACAAGACTTTGTTTAGCGGTGAAATTTCCTTTCGCCGTTACATAAAAGCCAGTGGTATTTTCATATAAAAGCGAAGCCAATACTGTGAAAATATATATATTTGCTAAGTTTGTATCGAAAAAAATCAACGCGAGAGGTATGCCAAAATAGCCGGTATTTCCCGTACCACTCGAAAAAGCTAAAATATTACCTGTTGGGTCATTCCAGTTTTTCCCAAAAAGGAACAGAGTAGCGAAAGCAATGATGGAACCGAAGATATATAAAAAGATGGGTAAAAAGGCAACACTTACATTTATTTCTACACTCATGGTTGCTGACAAGACAACGATAGGGCCTATGATATAAATAAGCAGAGCGGCAACACTGTGTCTTTGAACATCCAAATATTTTGTAGCGAAAAAGCCTAAACCAACATTGATGTATAGTGGGAAAATTTTGATTAACAGTATTAAAAATATATTCACATTATTTTTCGCTGTGTAGAGTTAGAAAATAAAAAACCATAACACAAACGAAAGACACCTATGTGGCATATTTTGAGTTACTTTATTCTTATTCGTTATTTGTAGCTTTTATAATAAAGAGCTGAAGTAATAGGTTAATCAAGATGAGTCAAATGTTGAAAATATACTAATAACGACTTAGATATAGGACTAATTGATTGGCACTAGGGTTTTTCTTCAGTCATCAACTGAGGATTTTAGTAAGCTTTTAAACTGCATAACTATTAATTTTGTGTCAGTCTATAACATGAATACAATCAAAACCAAAGATTATAAACGAAATAAAGTACCTTATGACGACAAGAATAAGTCATATTGAACAGCAACAACAGTGCAGCTGCTATTAACTGTTTTAGTATATGAATATCACTAGAGGTAATAATTAACAAGCAAGGCTATCTTATATTTAAATAATAGCCTTACTCATTAGCATAACTGGAATAGCTAGCCCTTCAAAGCAGTCAATTATTTTGACCACTGCAAAGAATATTGATTAACTGATGGCAATAAGTGCGCAATTGACATTACATATTTAGCTTTTAATCGACCAAGAGTCGCAGCTTCTTTTTTAAGTGCAACTAAGCCACCTGTTGGATCATAAACAGCATTCGTTTGGTAATAGAAGGTTGACAAAGCCCCCTGCAAATAAAGGGCTGCTGGTCTTACGCTTTCATTACGAATCTGGACAAGGTCGCGTACTAAGTTATCAACCTTTATCTTACTCAGACTTGATATAGGCCGCTCTGACAGCGCAAGTATTGAATTAATCAATATCACTCTATCACTCGCAATATCTGGAAATGCATTAGCATTCATCCTCGATGTCGCTTGCCCAAATAACCCTTGCTTCAATAATTTGTCAATCTCATCAAGTGTTGTATCGTGATTAAACTTAAAGTCACCCGAAACTAAGGCGTTATCAATCCGTTTGGCAACATCCATGAAGTCAGTAGGTGAATTACAATAACCCGCATCCAGCCACTGCGTACGAGCTAATAAATAGGTAAACTCATCGTGTGTGGTTGTTTCCATCCAACAATCATCTAATTTAACTGGAATAATAACCGCAGAAGAACTTTGTGCTAAAACCACTTCTTTAGCTACCTCACTCGAACCAACAATGTTATGTAATTTATCCCCTATTGAATTAGCACTTGTCATCAACACAAAAACATCAATATCCTTTAGCGCTTTAGCTATATCCTTTGCGTAATAACCACCGGGTAAAATAGCGTCTTGATCAAACCAAACATCATAAGAAAGTTGCTCTAAAGCCTCTTTCAATAACTTCACCGCAGGTCTATCAGATGAGCTATAACTGATAAATACTTTGCTCATTAACTTTCCTTTTTGTGCTGCTGTAACTGGTTACGAATATTCTTAATTGCTTCATCAGCTTTATTGCTTGTTTGACTAGAGTCTAATTCAAATAAACTCGTTTTAGCTTCAGCTATACGACCATCTACGACTCTAAATTCATCTTGTTTTTCTTCTTCGGATAAATCGTCATCTTGTTCAATACTTGTCCGCTCGTCTTCTAGTTTTTTCATCAACATTTCAGGGCTAATTGTTTCTACATCTTTAGTCTGTTGGTGTATTTTTGACAAACTTTCTTCATTTAGAATTGTTAAACGAATCTTCTCTCCACTGGCAACTGATAAAACAATTTCAGTTGCTGAAATATCTTTATTTTTATCCTCCCAGAAATCATCACGATCAACTTCCTTTTTCGCAATATTGGTAACATCTTTGTAATAAAAGGCATTTGCTTCCTTACCAACCGCTTTATTGGTTATAAAGTCGTAGTAAGTAGTAAAGACATCAATTTTATCTTTTGTTAAAAAAGTGTACTGGATAAACTGCACAGCACTCACTAGCGTGCCACCCTTTATTGGCCAGAATGAATATTCGTTTTCAAAAACAAGTTTACTCGCAACTTGTGATCGTCTTTCTTTATCTTGAATTAAACTAAATGTTGGTAAAATTATAGGCTCTTGATCTTTATAGATAATATCACCTTTATCTAAGCCACATTCATTCATCGCTAATTCTTGTATTTTACCACTGATCAATTCATCGATGTGATCTTGAATGAATTGTCCTTGATAAAGATCTCTACTACCTTCCTGTAATACAGGTATTTGACTTGTTAATTTTTTTCGATAGCTCTTAATGTTATCTATCAGTTGATAATATCCTGGTAACAACACATTTAGCACGGTTAAATTATTGCTTTCACGCTTAGCATTTTTATTGTGTTTTCGTGATTTAGACCAAAATAGCAACCAAAAAACAGACAATAATACCGCAGGAATATAAACAAGGATTTCCGGCTTTTGTTGTGCAATTCTCACCAAATCTCTGTTCTCTGACACCATAGATTCAAGTAAGTCTGGTTGTTGTAATAAATACCAGCCCGCTCCTGCAGCAGTGGCTGTTAAGATCAAGAAAACCCAAGCCATGACGCCAAAAGT
>OJEO01000585.1_pt1 | contig 12772 bp, 8 predicted proteins | sample 1593621 | NCBI WGS metagenome assembly OJEO01 (sample SAMN05416875, study PRJEB24817) | seawater metagenome | isolation source: Sea water | place: Canada:Atlantic | collected 2013-11
CGAGATGTAGAGAGGTCTCGTGGGCTCGGAGATGTGTATAAGAGACAGCCCCTAGCCATCCATGATTAATTTTATAAGCTAACTTCCATTTAGCCTAATAATTATATGTTTGTGTTTTTCGTGTGTAGTTATGTGGTCACATGTATCGATCGGTTATTATTTGTGAACAACTTTAATATAAAGGGGCAAATTACTGATGGATAGTCGTTGCATACGTATTCAAAGCGTAGCTTGGTGCTCCAAACACATTGAATACGTATGCAATGATTGTTTCAAAAATAAACAAGTCATCAGTTAAAGGTATATTTTACGTGTTACATAGTGTTCAGCAACTATGTTTACTGGTGAAAGTAGGAGAAAAGCGATGGACGGGAGAAATTAAACTCACTACAGAGAAATAGTGTTATTGCGGTCAATAATAAGGGGGATGTAAAAGTAGCAGTGAAGAGGGCTTGAACGTTAGTAAAATCTAAGGAAGCAGTCGATTTTATCTTAGGTCTGTTTTTATCATAGAACTTTTTTGAAGATTGGCTATGTGAAGGTTTATTATAGGTTTGTTAAGTCAATGAACAAACCTATAGTTTGATTGGAGATATACTTTAATCTTTGCGAGTACTTATGCTGTTTAAAGCTTTGATAGTTGTTTTGCTAAAGAGTTGGGTTCAGAAAAGTCAGACGTTTTTAATATAATAACACCATTTTTTACCACCACTAAACTCGGAAATTCTTTAATTTCAAATTGATGAAACATGCTGTTGCTAACGTCAATCGCAATGGGATGTTTAACCTGATATTTCTTGGTGTAATTAGCTAATTCAGTCGGACCCGTCCACAGTCTTGAAATGATGCCTTGCCATGCGAATTTGCTAAATTTTTCGCTTAAGGTGTTGACTGAGTTTTGTGCCGCTATACATTGCTTTGATGCGGCGGGGCGGGAGTCTTTAAAGTACCAATCACACCAAGTAGCGGTAAACAAAAAAGCTTGTGTTTTACTGTCATCGAGTCCTAAGTCCAGTGGCATTTCAGTTTCGACAATCGCATTGTTGGCCAATAAGTCTAACTCTTTTGTGTCGCTGATAAGGGCAATTTTGTTATCAAGTACTGAATCGGCTTTATGGCCGAGGTGCACTAAGTTCATTTGCTTATCAAACAATAAGTGATACGGAGTACCAAGTAATCTAAATGCTTGCGCTAAATCACCTTTGGTATCTATAACCATAGGCATTGACAAATTAAATTCTTCTTGTACTTTTTGTACTGCCGCTAAATTATCATTGATACCTAAATTAATAGCGATGACGGCTAAATCATCACCATGTTGTTGGCTAATTTTTTCAAAATGAGGCATTTGCTTAATACAGGGTTTGCACCAAGTAGCCCAAAATTTTAAATAGACTGGTTTTTTACCTTGGTATTGCTCTAAGGTAACGACTTCTCCCGTGGTTAGGGTCATTGGCATAGTCAATAATTGTTTTGACAGATTACTGGCGTGCGCCAAAGAAGCGGTGCTGATAAGTAATGTGAGAGTGATGGACATTAAAAGTCGTTTGAGCATAAACATAAGAGATCCCTTGGATATCTGTTTTTGGTTGAAAGTTAAAAGTGACTTATTTATAGATAGTGATATAAAGCTCACTTTTTAAAGGTATTTGTTTAATTATTAATAAGTTCTGATAGCTAGCTTTTGTAATTAAAGCTAGTTTACGTCAAATTATTGTTATCAGAAGTGCTGATAATGAATTATATTGGTGAATATAATTCATTAATAGGTTTGTGTATAAGAGCACCATGGATAAATTTAAAACCATTGCTTTGTTTATGTCGACGATTGAAACGGGAAGCTTTTCTGCAACAGCTAAAAAGCATGCCACAGACCCCTCAACAGTCAGCAAAGCGATTAAAAGATTAGAAGAGCAGTTAGGTTTGCAGTTGCTTTATCGTTCTACTCGGCAATTAAGTCTAACGTCAGCTGGGCAGAAATATGCCGATACTGTCGGCTCTCTCTATCAACAACTTGAATCATGTGAACACGAGCTGAAATCGGCCAACAATAGTTACAGTGGTGCGCTTAAAATCAATCTGCCAGTATCGTATGGGCGCGTGTATATGCTGCCGATGTTGAGTCAATTTAAAAAGACCTATCCTGACATTGAGTTAGAGGTCAGTTTTAATGATCAATATGTTGATATGATCAGTAATGCAATCGATATCTCTATCCGAAGTGGTACCTTAAATGATAGTCGTTTAGTGGCACAAAAGTTGTCACCTATGCCATTCGTGCTTTGTATCAGTAAAAAAGGTCAAGAAAATGAAAGTATCAATAGTGTATGTGCCAGTAATAGCTCTAGCAGACTTGATTTGGGAGTAATCCAAAATGTAGAGATGTCTAGTGAAGGACTGGCTGCTTTGCCTTGGGTATTATTCCGATTTAAACAAACGGGCAAAACTATGCCGATAAATTTCACTTATCAGGGGCAACATATTAATGTTGAACCGAAACGGGTAACTATTGTTGATGATGGTGAAGCAATGGCTAAGATGTGTGCTGAAGGTGTAGGTCTTTGCCTTATGCCGCATTTTAATGCTAAGGCGCTTGTCAGGGCGAACAAAATGAAGGTTGTGGCTAAAGTTGATGAGTTTCCTAATTCTGGCGTATTTATTGTTTATCCTAAGCGAAAAGATCTGCCTAAACGGACCCAAGTCTTCATTGAGTTTGTGAAAGATTATCTTAAAGAAATGGGGGAGTCGCCATCAAAGACTTGGCTTGATACATCAGTAAAGCCTAGTTAAGCGAGTCTAGCATCTTGATGGATAATAGGTTTACATATTGAATACGTATGTAAAACGTTAAAACTAGTATTTATCTTCTTTATGAACGCGTAAGTTATTATCCATAACAATTTTAACGACGCGTTTATTATGAAAGTATCTTCTGTAAATCATTCTATCTTAAACCCAAGCCGTGCAGTTTTTCTTGCACTGTCTACCACCTTGTTAATGAGTGCCTGTGGCGAAGCAAGTAAAACTGCACAATCTTCTGAGTTAGCCCAGCAAGGTGTTGATGTAGCAACCAAGACTAGTGATATTAAGGAAAGCGCATTTAAGCCCAATGAATTAGCTAACCTATCAAGTGATAGCTCAGCGCATTGGTTAACTACAGAGTTATTGGTATTACCTAAATCTGTTCATAAGTATCAATACCAATTACTTAGCAGAAAATCAGCAGGCTTTAATGCCATTGATTTATCTCCGGCTATTTTTCCTAAAAAACTGGCTGTTAAATTCCCACATTTAACTGACTTTCAGGCATTTAAAGTGCAATTAACGTCGGAGCAAGCTAAGCATTGGTTAAAACAACAACTCATGGTTGTAGCTGTTGATGATGCTATGGATAAAAATGCCAAAGCTCAAGAACTCGCTTATGTGCAAATCGGTGGCGTAGTTGATGCGCTTTATACTCAGGGTGAAAATGATGCCGATGAAGTAACTGATTTAGGTGCAACCATTATCAATAAGCCGCAAGGTGAGGGTACTAACACTACTGTTAGTTTTAAACTGTGGGCACCAACAGCACAAAAGGTTTCGGTACAACTATTTGATGATAACTTACAAGCTATGTCAAACGGTAAGCTTGAAATGGTCGAAGATACTAATACTGGCGTTTGGCAAGTATTATCAGACAGTCGAGCGAGTTACGCATATTATCAATATCAAATTGACGTTTATCATCCCGCATCAAAAAAAATTGAATCTTTATCTGTCACAGACCCTTATTCTCTAAGCTTATCTGTTAATAGTGAGTACTCACAGGTTGTTGATTTAAATAACGCTGTTACTCAACCTGAAAAATGGCTTGCTCAACAAATACCTACCGTGAAAAATGTCGAAGATAATGTTTTTTATGAAACACATATTCGTGATTTTAGTGCCGCTGAACAACACCTTAGTGACCCAAGATTTAGAGGTAAATATAAAGCCTTTAGCGAACGTGAGTCCGACGGTATTCAACATTTAAAAGCACTGCAAACGGCAGGATTAAATAACATTCATTTATTACCTACTTTTGATATTGCGACGGTCAATGAAGATGACAGTAAACACCTTGATATAGAGGATAGTCTGGGTAAGGTTTGTGCTATTACAAAAAATATCAGTATATGTCAGCAACCTTACGATGAAAATCAGACAATAAAGTCATTATTACAGAGTTATGCCGTCGCAGGAGAGCAAGCACAGCAACTGGTGAGCGAGTTACGCGAAGTTGATAACTACAACTGGGGTTATGACCCTTTTCATTACACTGTGCCCGAAGGAAGTTATGCCGTTGATGCTAAAGGTGTTTCCCGTTTAGTTGAGTTCAGAGAGATGATTCAAAGTCTACACGGACTAGGTTTTCGGGTGATTATGGATGTGGTGTATAACCATACTCACCAAGCAGGTCTAGAGCCTAATTCCGTACTAGATAAAATAGTTCCGACCTATTACCACCGTTTGCATCCTATAACTGGAGGCATTGAGCAATCGACTTGTTGTGATAATACCGCGACAGAACGTGTAATGATGGCAAAATTAATGACAGATTCATTAGTTGTCTGGGCACGTGATTACAAAATTGATGGTTTTCGCTTTGATTTAATGGGACATCAACCAAAAGACGCAATGTTAGCTGCAAGAGAAGCTGTTCGCCAAGTAGATAGTGATACATATTTTTACGGTGAAGGTTGGAACTTTGGTGAAGTAGCGAGTAATAGTCAATTTATTCAAGCCAGCCAGTTAGAGTTAGGTGGGAGTGAAATAGGCACTTTTTCCGATAGATTACGTGATGCGGTTCGTGGTGGCGGCAATAATACCCGAGACTCTCAAGGCGTAGGTAATGGTCTATTAACCTTTCCCAATAATAAGCAGCCTAATGAAAATCAAGACCAAACTAAAATGCAGGCAGAGTATAATTTACGTATGGACCAGTTGCGTATTGGCCTAGCAGGAAATTTAATTAATTTCCCGCTAACAAGCGTCAATGGTGAGACAATTTTAGGTAAAGATATTGCTTATGGTGACCAACCTACTGGTTATGCTTTAGATCCAGCAGATACTATCAACTATGTATCCAAGCATGATAATCAAACGCTCTGGGATAACAGCCAATACCGCTTACCGTTTGACGTTTCAACCGAAGATAGAGTGAGAATGCATGTGCAAAGTTTGTCCTTCGCTTTATTTGCTCAAGGTATTCCTTTTATTCATATGGGCTCAGAATTTATGCGCTCTAAGTCATTTTTACGCGACAGTTATGATTATGGCGACTGGTTTAATCGTGTTGATTTTTCCAAACAAAATAACTTCTATAATGTCGGGTTACCTCCTGCCGAAAAAGATCAAGCTAATTGGCCGTTAATAAAAGAAGTACTGGATGGAAACCAAGGGCGCGATCACGTTAATACAGAACAAATTCAGCGTAGCAGTAATGCTTTTATTGAGATGTTAGCCATACGCATGAGCAGCCCATTATTTAGGTTAACTACTGAGCAGAGCATTATTGATAAAGTGAGTTTTCTTAACATTGCGAAATCAGAGCAGGGTGTAGGTAAAAACACAGAGCAACAAACGGGCTTATTAGTGATGAAAATTGATGATACACAAGGCCAAGCAGTTGACAGTAAATATCAAAGTCTCGTTGTCATTTTCAATACCAGTGATAAAACACAAACATTTAGCTCTGATTCAACCAGCACTAAAGGATATCAATTACACCCGATTCAAAAAACGGGCAGTGATGAGCTAGTTAAACAAAGCAAAGTAACGGCAAAAGGTTTTACTGTGCCGCCATTATCTAGCGTTGTTTTTGTTAAGTTTAATTAAGATGAAGTCGGTGTAAACCGAAAGTGAAATATATAAATGAAAGTTAACTTATCGATAATATTACTGCTGGTTTTGGTACAGACATCTGCTTTGTCCAGTGCTGTAATAAGTGATGATAAGTTATCTATCATTGTCACTCCGCCGAGTAATTATAATACTAATGATACTGTTCATATTGTCGGTAATTTTAATAACTGGACATTATCAGGCCGTGGGGCTCATCCATTAAGTTATGTTGAAGGCAAATTAGTCGCGGATATTCCAAATAATCAGAAGGATATAATATTTGGATTTGTCAGGAATAGTGATTGGCAAAGCATACCAAGTCGAGAATCAGGCAATGCACTTTGCTTGTTTTTACATCAAAAAAACTCTGCTAATCATCATATTGAAATTGAAATTGAAATTCCTGCGTGGAAAGATGATGAACCTAAGAAAGTTGCAGCTCAAACGATTACTGGTAATGTGAAGGTCCTTAAAGACTTTGCTATGCCACAACTCAATAGAACGACTGATATAAGTATATATTTCCCACCTTCTTATAGCGTAAATAAACAGCAAAGCTATCCAGTACTTTATATGTTTGATGGTCAAAATGTTTTTGATGATGCAACGGCATATAGTGATGAGTGGCAAGTTGATGAGAGCTTGGAAAGGTTAATATCTACAAGGGAATTAAATGAAATAATTGTGGTGGGCATTGCCAATGGCCCGCGTAGATGGCATGAATATAATCCATGGGACTATAAAAGCTGGGATAAAAAAACTGAAGAGGTAGGTGAAGGAGATAAAACCATTACTTTCATTAAAGATTCTTTAAAACCATTTGTTGATAAAAATTATCGAACGAAAGTGGAAGCTACTTCAACAGGACTCGCGGGCAGTTCTCTTGGTGGTTTAATGGCATTATACGGGGCTATGGAATATTCTGATGTTTTTGGCTTTATTGCGGCGTTTTCACCTTCATTAGCAGTTGAAAATATGGCAGGCAATAACGTACTTTTTGAAGCATTAAAAAATAAAAATAAAAATAAAAATAAAATGGGTAGTGTAAAAATCTATCTTGATATGGGCAAAGTTGAGTACGGCACTTATAAAGAAGTTGAATTTTTACAGCAGTTATTACTTGAAAGCGGTGTTGCTGAGAAAAACCTTAAGTTAGTTACAGATGACTTAGGCAGACATTGTGAACTTGACTGGTCTAAACGATTTCCTGGTGCGGTGACATGGCTCTTTACGAAATAAGTTCTGCTCAGGAGAAGTGATTATATAAGTGCAGGCACCATAGTTATCATACATTATTTAGATAACTATGGGACTTATAGATGTTTTCCCACGCCTAAGATGAAGATATTCCTTGGCGTGTGATTAAACGCTCGGTGATAAATGTAAAAAGCAACCACGACCGGCAAAAGTTAATTGATAACAAGGTTCGTCATTTTTATCGCTAGCCACATTTTTTTCTAACAAGCCTTTATCAATTAAGTAGTCCAGCATTGTCGTTGATAACTCACCTAATTTTGCTTTAGTGGTAATTTCAAGTTTAGTGGCTACGCCTTTAAAGGAATACATTGCCTTGATTATCTTGGCTTCAGCTTCAGAAATTTTTGGCATACGGCCTTTGTATGCAGGGTATTGATCTAATGGAAACTTACCTTGGATGCTTTCATAAGATGCTTGAATTGCTTTTATATCGTTGCTTCTATCTTCCGTTAACTTGAAAGTATGGAAAACCCCAGCTTCTTTGCTTAGGTAATCAACTTTTGCTAAAAAGATAGGTAAATCGCAGCCTTGAGCAACATGGTAAAAGCCAGATTTCCATTTTGGTACCGGACCACGTGTTCCTTCAGGCGTAAACAAGAAAAATACTCTGTTTAATTTTTGGCTGTTGATAAATTGCTTTATCTGCTCAACTTGGCCAACGCCTTTTGCTGAGCGATCAATAGGAATGGCGCCAAGGTACATCATCCAAGGACCTAATAATGGTACTCGGCATAAACTTTCTTTTACCGAAAAGTAAATCTTCACGTCTTGTAAAATTGCCGCACCTAGGGCGTAAACAAAATCCCAGTTCGAAGTGTGGGGGGCTGCAATAGCAACACCAGCACCTTCTGGCGCAGTTTTACAAAGCTTCCATCCAGCGATTTTAAACCACAGGCTAAAGATAAATTTTAGGAAGTATTTGGTGAAAATACCGTCGAAGATGGTTCTTTCTCGTATGGTGAGTGCTTTTTTAGCCATGATAAAGTCAATATAAAGTTACTGCGGAGATGCCGTAATTGTAACAGGAAACTAGTAATAAATATTGATATAGGTGGTAATTTTGTTAGCTTGAACTTTAATCAATTAATTGAATTTAAGTTACTGTTTTAATGTGTTTGCATTCTACTATTGTTAATAGATATGGTTATTAACAATAACAAAGGCTTAGCGTACTTTTTTGTCGGGAGAATGGGCTGCTTTCCTGCCATAAGTGTTTTAAACGATTAAATTCAGTTGCTCTTTAAGTGGTTTTCAGGTGTTTTTAAGCAGTTTTTTATGTCAATTTGTGTCACTTTGTTTCTTTTTGAACGTTAGTTTTAGGCTAATCTGTTGTATTTTAGATGAATATTATCAAAAAATAGCTTTGAACTATGCTTTTCTCCCAAAATATAACTTAGCATCCCCACTGGAAGAGTCTCTTGTATTTATATACAATTATATTACCTATGCATTTTTGCATCTTCGTAATTACTTAACGTATTAATGATAATCATATGGCTGCTATTTTAAACCTAAACAATAAAAATGAAGCATTAAGTTATTTGAATGCGTGTCATTGTTTTGGTCGCTCACCGACTAATGTTGATACTGTTATTAATGCTCAGGAAGTTTCTCGCATTCACGCAGTTGTTGAGTGGAGTAATAACCACTGGCTTATACGAGATCTTAGCAATAATGGTACTTGGGTAAATAATCAAAAATTAGTAAAAGACCAATCGCATAAACTTAAAGTGGGAGATAATATATTTTTCGCTTCAGGTGAAAGCCATGGTTTTGTTATAAAAGATCTAATGCCTCCACAAAATATGTTACTGCCTATTACTCAACCGGGTGAGCATGTAACCGAATCGCCTATTGTATTAGCCGATGGTAATTTACTTCCTTCAGAGCAAAATCCTGAGATTGCCTTGTTTTATGTGCCGAGCAAAGATCAGTGGTATAAAGAGTTTCTTATTGATACCGATGGTAGTGCTTATCCTGTAGCCAATTCAGATTTATTATTTTTCAATAATCAAAAGTGGCAGCTAAAACTGATCCCTTTAACTGAAAATACCGTGCTTATGGCCAAAGCTAAATTATCAGTTGATCAAATAAAATATCGTTTTAACTTAAGTTTGGATGAAGAAAACACTGAATTAAATGTAACAACTGATAATGAAAAATTTTGTTTAGCTAATAAAGCACATCATTATTTAACATTAAGTTTGGCTAGACATCGTGATGAAGACGCTAAACAGGGCATCGATGCCGATAATCAAGGCTGGCGATTACCAGAAACACTAACGAAAGAGCTAGGCTGTGACATCACGTTATTCAATACACATGTTTGTCGAGCTAAACAGCAATTTAGAGACATGTTTGATGGTGCTTGCGATGGTGATGAGTTAATTGAGCGCAAAGGTAAGAAAATACGCTTCGCGGGTGTTTTTTATCGTATTTATAAAGGTAGTGAACTGATCGTTAATCGCGGACAAGATAAAGTTTCCCTCACGGTATTACATGGATAACAAGTTACCTCATTACAGCCGTGAAAGGTTATTGGGTGAAGGTGGCATGGGTAAAGTTTACCTAGCTCAAGATAATCAATTACAACGACAAGTTGCCATTAAAGAATTAACCTATCAACCTAAAGATGAAGAGGTTAATCACGCTCTACACGAAGCACGTTTATTAGCTCGTGTGAATCACGCCAACATTATTCAAATATACAATGTCCATGATGAAGGGGATCATATCTCCTTAGTTATGGAATATTTCAACAGTAAGACGCTGACTCAATTTCAACAAGAGGCTTATACCACACTGGTACAAAAGCTGGATTTATTACAGCAACTTTCAGCAGGATTAGCTGCGGCTCATAAAAATGATGTCATTCATTGTGATTTAAAGCCCAGTAATATATTAGTAAATGATCAAGGGCAGCTAAAAATCACTGACTTTGGCATTGCTTTATTAGCAACAAATGAAAGCCAGAATAGTGAACCATCAGCGAGTAATAGTTCACTGCAGTTTGGTAGTTTACTTTTTATGTCACCAGAACAAATAAAGCTGCAGGCAGTAGATTATCGTAGCGATATTTTTTCTTTTGGTATTATTGCCTACCAATTAATGGTGGGTAGTCATCCTTTTGCTTATGGTAATAATGGTGGCTCTGCGAAAGATGTTGCCAAAAGGATATGTGAACATACACCAGAACATGCAAAAAATTTAATGTTGAATGCGCCCAGTGCATTAACTGATTTGTTAATGGAAATGTTAGTTAAACCACTTGAGCAACGAACATTAACCGCTGAAGCTATCGAAAATCGCTTAAAACATATTAGAACTGCGCTATTACAAGCAGAGATAAATGAACAAGCGACAATGCCCTTGTCTTCTGGTTTAGCTAACATAGCTGGTGATGATACTGTTCAGTACACTCAAGCTGTTCATACAACACAGCTTTTCCAAAATACTCAAATAGTTCAGCCAGCTGACAACCTACGAGCGTCATGGTTTAAGCAAAACTATAAAACTGTCGCTAGCATAGCTTTACTGTGCCTGGTGATAATTTTATTTGTTGGCTTTTACAACACGCAAGAAATTGAAACTAAACAAGTAGTTATTTTAAAACCTACGTTGGCTGATAGCTCACTAATGGCGCCTATGCAGCAAGATTTAGTTATTTCTGCGGTGGAAGATGCCCTTCGACAAGCGGTGATAAATACCAAAAATATGTATTTGATCTCGCAACGTGAAGTGAATTCCATCACTAGCGAATACCCGGATGATTTAAACAAATTAAGGCAAGCGGTAGGTGCATCAGATATTATTTCAACCACATTGGAGTGTGATAATAGCCGATGTAAAGTGAGCTTTTCTCGCTTGGTTGTTAATGAAAATACTAGTGATAATTTATCGGTTAAATCTGAAAAAAACTGGTTAATACCAATAGATAAATTTAACGTTATTTTTAGTACTAGCCAAACACAATTTGCCTCACTCTTCCCTGAAGAATCCGAAATCAATCAATCAGGTTTAGTGCAGCGCCCCATTAATGAAAGTGACTATCGTGATTACATTGCACTGTATAGTCAAATTAAAGGTGATGGCAATTACAGTGCTGAAAGTTTAGATCATTTAGAAGCATTGTTAACTCGTTCCCCCTATTTGTACGCAGCTTATGGTTTGTTTCGCGAAACGGCTTCAAATTTATACACCGATACTCGGGATAAATCACAACTGAAACAAGTTGAATTAATACTGCAAAACTCTCCACCTGAATATCGCTATAGTGTTTACCATGCGATTGATAGCTTTTTTGTAGCGTATAAAGCTAAAGATCATGATATTGCACAACAGCAGATAATAGAGGCAAAAAATAGAGGCGCTAGTAATTTTGTTTTAAGTGAACTTAATGCAATTTTATTTTTTTCTAAAGGCCAATATCAAAAAGCGGCAGATACGTTTGAAGAAGCAATCTCACTTCGACCCAGTACTGTATTATTTTATAATTTAGCTTTTAGTTATTGGCGAATGGGAAATTTAACTAAAGCGGAAGCGGCATTAGAGAAAATGTTGAAAATTGTCCCTGAGAATTATAGAGCAAAACGCTTGCAAGCTAATATTTGGTTACTTCAAGGCAAGCTTGGGTTAGCTATTTCAGTATATGAAAAAATAGTTACTAAATTAAATAATGGCACCGATTTAACTAATTTAAGTTTGGCTTATGGTTTGAATAAACAATACGATAAGTCGCTAAAATCTGCCCAAAAAGCCTTAAGGCAAAACCCTAACCACCCTGTCAATTTATTAAACTTAGCCGATATTGAAACGATACTTGGACATGAAAAATCAGCCATATCTCATTACCAACAAGTAGTATCAATTTTATCAGGAAAAGATGAAATTCAGGATTTAACATATTTAGCTCAGGCTTATGGGCAGTTAAATCAAGCAAATTTGGCTATAGCAACGTTAAGCAAAGCACAGAATTTAGCACCTGAGAGTGGCGACGTGTTTTATAGTTCAGCTATAGTGTACAGTTTATTGAAAGAAAGCGCTTCGGCGGTTCACTATGTTGAAGCAGCATTAAAAAATAATGTTGGTGTTGTTTGGTTTAACCTTCCTTGGTTTGATAAACTGTGTGATAACGAAGATTTTATACTTTTAATGGAGCAGAATAAAAATTCAGCTCGTTGCAACCCTTAGTTTTATTGCATTATATCGCCATCTTTAATAGCACCAAAAGTTGAGTACACAGGTTCTTCTATTGTTAATTCTTCTGTTGTTTCTACATTTTTGATGGTGACTAATTTGTCAAAGCTTTCAGGATCGTTCTCAAGTAGGTTTAGTAATCTTTCCAGTTGCACAGGATCTGAATCGGCTAATTTTAATAATTTTCTGAGTGTTTTTGCATCAGTTAAAGCTAAGTCATTTAATCGGTCAACTAACGCTGGATCAGTTTCAGCAAGCGTGATTAACATCTCGGTTGAGCTGCTTGTGCTGGCTGCAAAAGCGCTTGGTAAATAAACACTGCTCGTTAACGCTAGTACCATAGATAAAACTTTAATATATTTGTTCATGACATTTCCTACTTTAGTTATGTTTTATGACGTATATGTCTGTCTCTTATACACATCTCCGAGCCCACGAGACCTCTCTACATCTC
>OJEO01000589.1_pt1 | contig 12736 bp, 14 predicted proteins | sample 1593621 | NCBI WGS metagenome assembly OJEO01 (sample SAMN05416875, study PRJEB24817) | seawater metagenome | isolation source: Sea water | place: Canada:Atlantic | collected 2013-11
ACGAGATGTAGAGAGGTCTCGTGGGCTCGGAGATGTGTATAAGAGACAGGTTATTTACAAGGAGCCATGGTAACCGCAGGTGTGATTGCAATTGTAATTTTATTACACTACGGAACAAAAATTAATCCCGTTGTACTGTTTTGGGTGGCGTTTATTTTTACACGACCTTTTGGTGCAACCTTTGGTGATTTACTCACAAAACCAACTGCTAATGGAGGTTTAGATTTGGGAACGATTCCTGCCACCTTAGTAAGTATTGTGCTTTTGGGTATTTTGATTTTATATAGCCATAAAAAGAAACTGGTGTAACATAAATATCAATTTTATGCAAATTGCTATTAAGTTAAAGGGAACACCATCTTAATATCACTCCGCTCATAAGGCACTTCAGCTTCTTGTTCCACTTCAACAAACCCGAATTTTCTATAAATATAAATAGCATTTTCCAGCTTTGTATTGGAGTATAAAAAGAGCTCTTTAAATTGATTTTCTTTAGCGAAATCAATGCAGTATTGCATTAATTTTTGACCAATTTTCTTGCCTCGTTCGTTGGGTGAAACAGCCATTTTGGTAAGTTCAAAAGCGCCTTCTTTCTTCTTTAAAAGAGCTACAGTACCTAGAACGTTATTATTTTCTATGGCAAAAAAGATGTGGCCACCAGGATTTAAAATGTACTTGGCCGGGTTACTTAATACTTCTCGGTCAAAATCTTCAACATAGAAGTACGTTTCCAACCATTCTACATTTAGGTCGTAAAAGGCTTGAGCATATTGTGGCTCGAAAGATATTATTTTCATGAGGCGATACAGTCTGATATTAAATAAGAAATCGTTTTCCCTAATTGTCCCGAATTGCTTGAAAAAGCCGGTGCTCCTTCACAAATATGTATGTATTTACAATTTTGTTTTTCTGAAAAATAAGTCAAGAATTTTCGGGCTTCAGTTAAGGTGAAGCCGCTCGGTGTCATGGCACTGCTGCCAATGTTTTCAATAGCATCCAAATCTAACTCAACACCAAAATAATCAGTTTCGGTATGTATAAATGCTGAAGCATTTTGAAGTGCTTTTGAAAAGGATATTTTTCCTGAAATGGCAATATCTTCAAAAATAGAATAGTGTATGCGTTCTGGATTGGCATCCATGGTTTCAAAAATAGCTTTTGACGTATAATTACGATGTAGTCCGAATATGGAATACTTGTCTAAATAACCATCTTCAAACGCATAGGAAAATCCATTTCCACTATGGCGATGTTCCAAGGCTCGAAAGTCGGTATGAGCATCAAAATTCACGCAATTAATCGCTTTACCTATAGCTTGCGAAGCACCTTTTAAATTTCCAAAGCTATTGTTGTGTCCTCCCCCAATTATAATAGGAACCTTATTAGCCTGAACAATTTGTTTAATTGTTTCTGAAACCTTATCGTCGATTTGGGTGACCAATTCCCCTAATTTTTCAAAATAATGCGGATTGTCTTCTGAAATTTTTTCAGCCTGTTCCATTTGAGTTTTACAATCTATTTCACCTAGAACAACTACATTTTCAGCGTTAGTAAATACGTTATTTTGAATATTACAAAACGATTGCAAGGCCGTTACCCAAGCATCTCGCGCTCCCGATTTTCCGTGGTTGGCTCGTACGCCAATATCTTCAGGAATACCGAGTAAAACATATTTTGATTGAATATTTTTTAACTCAGTCCAATTAGATACAGTTTTTACAGCAGCCCCTACTTTCTCTTCTCCAGCTCTAGAGCTCGTAAGTTTAGTCAGTTCTTTTTCAGAGTAAAATCGAACAAAATCCATTATATAAGCTCCCCTTTAATGATTACTGAATCGATTAAATTACTACCAAAGGAATACGGCAAATATCCATACGAAGGAACTTTTTTCGTTATAATGAGGCTCGAGACTTTTCCTTTGGTAATGCTACCGTGCGTGTCGCTAATTCCCATCGCATACGCTCCGTTAATTGTAGCAGCATTTATGGCCTCTTCTGGTGTCAACCGCATTTTTATACAAGCAGTTGAAACTACAAAGTTCATATTTCCACTGGGTGTGGAGCCCGGGTTATAATCGGTTGCCAACGCAAGCGGTAATCCGGCGTCGATTAATTTTCTTCCGGGTGTATAAGGAATGCTTAAAAAATAGGAGCAGGAGGGAAGTGCCACCGGCATGGTTTCGCTGCCTTTTAGAGCTTCAATATCTTCGTCTGTTAAAACCTCAAGATGATCAACACTTAGGGCATTGTATTTTACACCCGCTGCAATACCACCAATAGCATTAAATTGGTTGACGTGAATTTTAGGGGTGAGCTTATATTTTTGTGCTTCTTTTAGAATCCGCTCGGTTTCTGCAACTGAAAAGTAGCCGTCTTCACAAAAAACGTCCACATAATCCGCCAATTTTTCTTCAGCAATCTTCGGTAGCATCTCATTACAAATTAAATCGATGTATTCCGTTTTCTTCTCTTTGTATTCAGTAGGTACAGCGTGGGCGCCTAAAAAAGTAGTTTTCACCGTTACTGGATAGTTTTTTTCTAATTTTTTGGCAACCCGAAGCATTTTAGATTCCGCTTCGGTAGTAAGACCGTAGCCACTTTTAATTTCGATTGCTGCTGTTCCTAATTTCATTACTTCTTCCAATCGTTTGGCAGATTGCTTATACAGTTCTTTCTCTGAAGTTCCCTGTAATTTTTTAGCACTATTTACAATACCGCCTCCTTTTTCAGCGATTTCTTGATAGGATAAGCCTTTTATACGATCTACAAATTCCTGCTCACGGTTTCCCGCGTATACAATATGCGTATGCGAATCGCACCAAGCGGGCATGACTATTTTACCAGTACAATCTATGGGTTTAAAGCCTTCCACCTTAGGAATATCTTTCATTTCACCATAATCTGAAATAATACCATCTTCAAGAAGGAGCCAAGCATTATCAATACTTGGTAATTGGTTCATTTCTGTTCCGCTTACTTTTTGCGGTGGATTTTCACGGGTTTGCAGTAGTTTCTGTATGTTAGTAAGGAGTAATTTCATACCATAAAGATAGTAAACTTGACAAGGAATTTATACCTTAGACGTTCAGAAAATTTTATTGAGATGAAAGAGAATAATTTAGGAATAAATACTATTTGTACACACGTTGGCGAAGTAAAAGATGAACAGTTTAAAGGAGCTGTTTCCCCTATTTACACCTCAAGCTCGTATGCGTATGAAGGTGTTGATGTAAAACGATATCCACGTTATTTTAATACGCCCAATCAAGAAGCGCTTTGCAAAAAAATTGCAATGCTCGAAAAAACGGAAGCGGGTTTAATATTTGGAAGCGGAATGGCTGCTATTAGCACTACCATGCTTGCTTTTTTACACGCTGGGGATCACGTGGTGTTACAGAAAACATTATACGGTGGAACGTATAATTTTGTAGTTGAAGAGTTTGATAAATTCGGAATTGAATATGATTTTACCGATGGTTTTTCTGAAGAAGATTTTATTGCAAAAATTAAAGAAAATACCAAAGTTATTTTTGTTGAAACCCCTTCAAATCCATTGATGTTAATAACCGATTTGGAAATGATTTCACGCATTGCAAAAGAGCGGAATATTGTAACGATGATTGACAATACGTTTGCATCACCCATAAATCAAAATCCGGCAGATTTCGGAATTGATATTATGATACACAGTGCGACCAAATATATGGGAGGTCATAGCGATATTTGTGCGGGAGCCGTTGCTGCTTCCGAAGAGCACATCACGAAGGTTTGGAATGTAGCTAAAAACTTAGGCGGAAGTTTAAGCGATTATACGGTTTGGTTGCTCGAACGAAGTATGAAAACCATGAAACTTCGGGTAAAAGCGCAGAATAAAAATGCTAAAAAATTGGCTAAATGGTTAAACAACCACAAGTTAGTCAAACAAGTTTATTATCCAGGATTGAAAGATCATCCAGATCATCAATTGGCAAAAAAACAAATGCGAGGGTATAGCGGCATGCTTTCTTTTGAATTAAATGAAGACCTTGATGCTTCAAAATTTATGAAATCCTTGAAATTAATAAAGGAATCCATGAGTTTGGCCGGAGTAGAATCTACCATTTTATCACCCACAAAAACATCGCACGCATTGCTTTCTTCTGAAGAACGAGAGCGACAGGGAATTAGTGATGGGTTGTTGCGTTTTTCTGTAGGGATTGAAGAAAAAAGCGACTTAATACATGATTTGGAACAAGCATTTGAAGTCGTTTCAAGAGAAGAATTACAAAAAGCATAATCCATGAAGTTAGATATACTTGCCATTGGGGCGCATCCAGATGATATAGAATTGAGCTGTGCAGGAACTATTGCCAAAGAAGTTGCAAATGGAAAGAAGGTTGGAATACTAGATTTAACTCGAGGTGAATTAGGTACGCGGGGTTCTGCTAAAATTAGAGATAAAGAAGCTGCAGACGCCGCAAAAATTTTAGGGGTTGCGATGCGGCATAACTTAGAGTTTTCAGATGGTTTTTTTGTAAATAATGCTTCAAGTCAATTAGAAGTAATAAAAATCTTAAGAAAATACAGACCTGATGTTGTTTTATGTAATGCGATTGATGACCGTCACATCGACCATGGGAAAGGAAGTAAATTAGTTAGTGATGCGTGTTTTTTAAGTGGTTTGCGGAAAATTGAAACCATTCATGAAAACAATCATCAAAAAGAATGGCGACCTAAACATGTGTATCATTACATACAATGGAAAGATTTAACTCCTGATTTTGTAGTTGATATTACAGGATATTTAGATAAAAAACTAGAATCAGTTGCCGCGTATAAAAGTCAGTTCTTTGATGAAAACTCCAAAGAACCCGTTACGCCTATTGCAACGGCTAACTTTAATGAGAGTATAACATACCGTGCTCAAAACTTGGGAAGGCTTATTGGTGTGGACTATGCAGAGGGCTTTACAGCAGAGCGTTATGTGGCCGTAGATTCTATTTTTGATTTGATATAAAAATTCTGATATTTTTATATTGTGCAAACGTGGTAAATACCTTATATTTGCACTCGCTTTTAAAGCGAAATTACATGGTGGTTGTAGCTCAGCTGGTTAGAGCATCGGTTTGTGGTACCGAGGGTCGCGGGTTCGAATCCCGTCCTCCACCCAAAAGTAAAGCCTCTCGTTTTCGAGAGGCTTTTTTTGTGTATATAACTTTAGCTATTTTATTTGCTATCTTCAAGTTTATCTGCTGTAATTCTTCCTTCCCGATTCGCTATTTCCCAAGCAGTTTGAAAAATTAATTGTGCTCTTTTTGCCATAAGCTCATATTCAATCTTATCTGGCGTATCAGTCGGTTTGTGATAATCTTCGTGTGTACCGTTGAAATAAAAGATAATGGGAACATTATTCTTTGCAAAATTGTAATGGTCACTTCGGTAGTAAAAACGATTTGGGTCATTTTCGTCATTATACTTATAATCTAACTCTAAGTTGGTGTACTTTTTATTTATTTCTTCAGAAACATCATGAAGTTCTTGACTCAATTTATCGCTACCAATTAAATAAATATAATTTGGGTTGTCTTTTTTGTCAGGATCGATACGTCCAATCATATCGGTATTAAGATTGGCAACTGTGTTCTCTAACGGAAAAATAGGATTTTGAGTATAATATTTTGAGCCATATAAGCCAACTTCTTCTCCTGTAACGTGTAGGAAAAGTATCGATCTTTTAGGGCCATTGCCATCTTTTACAGCTTGTTGAAACGCTTCGGCCATTTCTAATACAGAAACAGTACCACTTCCATCATCATCAGCACCGTTGTAGATCGTTCCATCTTCTCTCATCCCAACATGATCGTAATGAGCTGAAAGTACTACGATTTCATCAGGTTTTTCCGATCCTTTAATAAAAGCCACCACATTTTCCGATGGTCTAGCATCCTCCATTCTATTAAAATACGCTGCTGGTATGGTTTGATAGTAGTTATTTTTTTCAATTGGCGACGCAATGTCGTGGTCTTGGTAAAAGTTTCGAAGGTATTCTGCAGCTAATTTTTGCCCTTTAGTACCTGTCATTCTTCCTTGCATTTCATCACTTGCAAAGGTGTAAAGCATGGTTTTTAATTCTTCAGCAGTAATGCTATTAGCGTAATCAACTCGCGTTTTTTTCTTCGCAGTAGCTGTTTGTGCTGAATTGCATGATACGACAAGTAGAGTTAGTAGGGAGAGAAAAAGATATTTCATTTATATATAAATTATTGAATTAAAAAAAAGTGCTTTGGCATTAAGTCCAAAACAAAATAAAAAGGTCTTCTATATTATTTAACTTTCTATAGAAGACCGTAGGTAGTTTAGTTAAAAGAAGCGAGTTTATAGGTGTTATCCTCCGCTTTTTCATATTCTAAGGTGTGTGTTTTTACCATTTCGTTTCCGTCTTTATCTTGCGATTTAATTGAAATCTTTACCACATAAATTGCTTCAACCCCTTCAATATCTGAAGCTTTTTCAGTCACTTCAATATTTTCCTTGTTAAAAGCAGTACCCTCAGGTAAACTCATTTCGGTTTTTACCTCTTCCATGGCCATTTCGCGCACGGTTTCCATATCTTTCTTTTCGCTTGAACAAGCAAATAAAAGAGTGGTAAACAGTAATAAAAATAATCGTTTCATAATATTTACTATTTTGGTTAGGTATAAAGATAATCTAAGTTAAAGGTGATTTTCTAAAAATTTTGTGAAAAAACACGATAGTCTTCTTTTATTCATTTATACGGAAGCGCAACAATCTGTATCTTTGCAGGAAATTCTGAAATTGTATGAACATTGAACAAATATATACGGGATGCCTTTCGCAGGGAGCTTATTATATAGAAAGTGAAGGTGAAGTTGCTATAATTGATCCACTGCGCGAAACACAGCCGTATACCGAACGAGCTGAGCGTGATCAAGCTGAGATAAAATATATTTTTGAAACTCATTTTCATGCCGATTTTGTAAGCGGGCACCTTTCTCTTTCTGAAAAAACTGGGGCTCCTATAGTTTTTGGACCAAATGCCAATCCTTCTTTCAATGCTTTAATAGCTAAAGATGGCCAAGAGTTTACAGTTGGAAGGCTATCAATAGTTGCATTGCATACACCAGGACATACCATGGAAAGCACGACGTATTTACTTCGTGATGAAAACGGAAAAGATCAGGCAATTTTCAGTGGGGACACTCTATTTTTAGGCGATGTAGGTAGACCCGATTTGGCACAAAAATCGGCTACCATGACCCAAGATGAGCTTGCTGGTATTTTATATGATAGCCTTCGTGAAAAGATTATGCCTTTGGCAGACGATATTACTGTTTATCCTGCGCACGGTGCGGGTTCTGCCTGCGGAAAAAATATGATGAAAGAAACGGTTGACACCTTGGGCAATCAAAAAAAGATGAATTATGCGTTGCGGGAAGACATGACGCGCGAAGAATTTATTAAAGAAGTAACCGATGGTTTATTACCACCACCTAGCTACTTTCCTTTAAATGTAAAAATGAATAAAGAGGGATATGATAATTTTGATGAAGTAATTGCACGCGGTACAAACGCATTAAACCCAGAAGAGTTTGAAAAGTTAGCAAATTCAACGGGAGCAGTTGTTTTGGATGTGCGTCATCAGAAAGATTTTATAAATGCGCATATACCGAATGCTATTTTTATAGGGCTTGATGGAGGCTTTGCTCCATGGGTGGGTGATTTAATTGCCGATGTACAACAGCCCATTTTATTAGTAGTAGGTGAGGGCCGTGAAGAAGAAGCGGTAACCCGACTATCAAGAGTAGGTTTTGATAATACATTGGGATATTTAAAAGGTGGAGTAGAAGCTTGGGAAGAAGCTGGAAAAGAGATTGACAGCTTAGAATCTGTTTCTGCTGAAGTTTTAAAAGAAAAATTGAATAACCAAGTTCCTGTTTTTGATGTTCGGAAAGATAATGAGTTTAAAACAGCGCATATTCCCAATGCGAAACATACCTCGTTAAGTTCTATTAATGAACATTTAAATGATTATCCTAGTAAAGAACCCTTTTATGTACATTGTGCAGGGGGGTACCGATCAGTAATTGCAGCTTCTATATTAAAAAGCCGTGGCATCCACAATGTGATTGATGTAGCTGGAGGGTTTAAGGCTATAAAAGAAGCGAATATTGAAATAATAGCTTAATTATAAAAATAAAAAACCCTGAAGTGGAGGTGCTTCAGGGTTTCTTCTTGCTATTCATTTTTCTTCTTCATTAATTACTCTTCTCAGCAAGGTCTTCAAGACTTTTTACTTTAGCAACAGTTCCTTTAATTTCAGCTAATTGGCTGTTTAAAACAGATTGCAGATTAGTAGGAAATCTATTTTCTTTTAAGGTTTCTTCATATTCTTCCATACTCGCTTTTTCACCGCGAATACATTCTTCCAAAACAGCTTCGTCGTCATTACCACTTACAGCAGTTTTTATATCAATCCACGTACGGTGCAAAGTTCCTGTGGTGCTTCCGTTTTCTACTGGTTTTTCATCTAACGAACGAATTTCCTTATCCAATTCTGTGGCAAACTTATTACGTTGTCGTGCTTGTTGCTGTAAAAAACGTTTCAGGTTGCTATCTTTAGCATCTTCCATCGCTTTAGCAAAACCTTTTTCAGCATCGTAATTTTTTTCAAGCAGTCCTTGTAAATTATTTACTAAGTCTTTATGAATATTTTCTTTCGCTTCTTCTCTTGTCGTTTTCATAGTCATTTTGATTTTTTATTATAGTTAAAGATACTATGAATTATAACCGAATACTCTTAGTATTTTGCCAATTGAGAATGGTTTAACAAGGGATGTTAATAAATTATAATTAATTTGATAATCAATGGGTTGCTAGTTATATTTAAAGTGTAAATTTTTAAAAGACAACTAATATGGAACAGGATAAGAAAAATACTTCAGAAAAAGGCAAACAAAGTACAGAAGAGCAAGCCATCAATAAAAAAGGGAACGAAGCTGATGGAAAAAAAATAAACCAACAAGTTGAGCAACGAAAAGAACAGCATCAACCTCGTGATACAGCTTAAAAAAATATAGAAATATATAAAGCAGAAAGCCCCGCAACTAGTGCGGGGCTTTCTTTTTTGATCAAAGTCTGCAATTAAACAGACTGGAGCAAAAAAAGATTATTTACGCGAGATCACTTTCTTTGCAGCTTTTATAATGGCATCGGCGTTTAAACCGTATTTTTCCATTAATTGCTCTGGCGTTCCTGATTCTCCAAAGGTATCTTGCGTCGCCACAAACTCTTGCGGAGTTGGGGCATTTTTGGCTAATACTCGGGAAACACTTTCACCAAGACCACCTAAATAATTGTGTTCTTCTGCAGTGACGATGCACCCTGTTTTAGTAACGCTATCAAGTATCGCTTTATTGTCCAAAGGCTTAATTGTGTGTATGTTAATTACCTCGGCGCTAATACCTTCTTCATTTAATTTTTCAGCAGCTTGCAGTGCTTCCCATACTAAATGACCCGTAGCTACTAAAGTTACATCGGTTCCTTCTTGCAAATGAACCGCTTTTCCTATTTCAAATTTTTGGTCTTCAGAAGTAAAGTTGGCAACTTTTGGTCTTCCAAAACGAAGATAAACAGGTCCTTGGTGTTCTGCTACGGCTAAGGTTGCTGCTTTAGTTTGGTTATAATCACACGTATTAATAACGGTCATTCCTGGTAGCATTTTCATTAAACCAAGATCTTCTAAAATTTGATGTGTAGCGCCATCTTCACCTAAGGTAACACCAGCGTGAGAGGCACATATTTTTACGTTTTTTCCACTGTAAGCGATGCTTTGGCGTATTTGATCGTAGACGCGACCGGTAGAAAAATTAGCAAAAGTTCCAGTAAATGGAATTTTTCCTCCAATAGTCATTCCGGCTGCCATGCCCATCATATTCGCTTCGGCAATTCCTACTTGAAAAAATCGCTCTGGGTGGTTTTCTTTAAACGCATCCATTTTTAAGGAACCCGTTAAGTCGGCACATAGGGCTACTACATTTTCATTGGTTTTCCCAAGTTCTGTTAAGCCTGCTCCGAAACCGGATCGGGTGTCTTTTTTTCCGCTATCTGTATATTTTTTCATTTTGAAATATTGAAGTTATGGGAAAAATTAATTTCCACAGGGTTTGTATCTATGTCGATTGCTTTTAAAACCACTTTACCTTTAGCCGCTGCCTGTAAAAGCAGTCCGTTTGGTAAATTAAAGTCGATGCTTCCGTTGCTTTCTGTTTTGTTGAGCATCATTTGTATAAACTTTTTGAAAATAGTGTTATTGTCAACGCTATGCTCTTTATCGAAAATCACATTTATTGGTTTGTCTGGTTCGCTACTTGGGTAAATGGAGTATACCGAACGTTCTTTTCCAAACAGTAAACTTACTTCTGAAGTTTTTTCAGCGATTAATTCCACTTCTTTGTTCAAGGGATCTTTCTTCATAGGGAGCAGATCGTCCATATTCATTTTAAAAAAAACAAAACTATCATTAAAGCTTACTTCCATATACACAATAGCCTTTTTAGTGTCTAATATAAAATGTGAATCCATAGAGGATGCATCCATTTGACTTCGCTTGAACATAGTTGAAGCGAACTGATCTCCCAAAACGGGAGCGTTGGCGTACAAGTAGGTGCCTTCTTTATTAAAGCTTACTGTTATGGTGTCGGTTGTTTGTTTCCGTTTATTCGGAATTTCATACGTGACACTATAATCTAATTTAATTTTTTTGTTTTGGGCAGTAGCAAATAGACTGCAACAAAAAGCAATTAGAAGTAAAAAGGTAGTTTTACTCATATTAGTAATCTTTCAATGTTTCTGGGTTTTGTGATAATGCTTTTTCCAATTGCTCATCATTCGGCGCTTTTCCATGCCAAGCGTGTGTATGCATCATAAAATCAACACCGTTCCCCATTACTGTATGTAGTAACACACAAACAGGTTTTCCGTTTCCGGTTTTTTCTTTGGCTTTTTTCATTCCTTCCAATACGGAAGAAAGGTTATTTCCTTCTTTAATTTCCAATACATCCCATCCAAAGGCTTCAAACTTTTCCTTTACATTTCCTAACGGAAGTACATTTTGAGTAGCTCCGTCAATTTGTTGCCCGTTTAAATCGATAGTAACAATCAAGTTATCTACTTTATTTCCGGCAGCATACATAATGGCTTCCCAGTTTTGACCTTCTTGTAATTCACCATCACCACAAAGTGTGTAGATTAAATGGTTGTCTTTGTTCAACTTTTTTGTTTCCGCAGCACCGATAGAGGCTGAAATACCCTGTCCTAATGATCCCGAAGCGATGCGAATGCCTGGCAAACCTTCATGAGTAGTTGGGTGTCCTTGCAGGCGGGAGTCGATATGACGAAAAGTTTTTAGTTCTTCCACTGGAAAATATCCCGATCGTGCTAAAACACTATAAAAAACCGGGGAAATATGTCCGTTTGAAAGAAAGAAAAGATCTTCCCCAATTCCATCCATATCAAAGTCTTCTTTGCGTTCCAATATTTCTTGGTACAAAGCCACGAAAAATTCAGTACAGCCTAATGATCCGCCCGGGTGTCCCGAATTTACTGCGTGTACTTGTCTTAAAATATCCCTGCGAACTTGAATTACTAAATCCTCAAGGTGTTGTAAATCTGCCATTTGTGTTGTTTTGTTTTTCAGCATCAAAAATACAGTATTCTTAGGGCTAGGCAAAACTAAATTAGGGCAGTTATCAACGATTTTATGGAAGTTATTAAGGTTGCCGACTATTAAATATTTTTAATTCTTTTCTGAAAAAGATTTTAAATTTCCTTTCAGAAGAAAGTGAAGCTATGTATCTAAACAAATCCTATTATCTTTGCACCTGCTTGTCAATTAGGGGAAGCTTCAGAAAAAATTGTGAATGCATTTTAAGTTAGAAAAAACCGATCCGGAAAGTAGTGCCCGTGCCGGTACCATTACATTAGATCACGGTCCAGTTGAAACTCCTATTTTTATGCCAGTTGGTACCGTTGGGACGGTAAAAGGGGTACACCAGCGAGAACTTACCGATGAGATTAACCCCGATATTATTTTAGGAAACACGTACCACTTATACTTGCGTCCAAAAACGGATATTCTTGAAAAAGCTGGTGGTCTGCATAAGTTTATGAATTGGGATCGAAATATCTTGACCGATAGTGGCGGGTATCAAGTGTATTCACTTTCAGCTAATAGAAAAATTAAAGAAGAAGGCGTAAAGTTTAAGTCGCATATTGATGGCAGTTTTCATTTTTTTACTCCTGAAAATGTAATGGAAATACAACGTACCATTGGCGCCGACATTATTATGGCTTTTGATGAATGTACTCCATATCCATGTGATTATAATTATGCCAAACGTTCGATGCATATGACGCACCGTTGGCTGGATCGATGTATTTCACATTTAGAGAAAACACCTTTAAAATACGATTACAACCAAACATTTTTCCCCATAGTTCAAGGAAGTACCTATAAAGACCTTCGGAAACAATCTGCAGAGTACATCGCTTCGGTAGGAGCAGCAGGAAATGCGATTGGGGGGCTTTCAGTTGGAGAGCCAGCGGAAGAAATGTACGCCATGACCGAGGTGGTGACCGATATACTTCCGGAAGACAAACCACGTTATTTAATGGGCGTAGGTACCCCTATTAATCCTGTCTCTTATACACATCTGACGCTGCCGACGACTCCTTACGTG
>OJEO01000590.1_pt1 | contig 12728 bp, 10 predicted proteins | sample 1593621 | NCBI WGS metagenome assembly OJEO01 (sample SAMN05416875, study PRJEB24817) | seawater metagenome | isolation source: Sea water | place: Canada:Atlantic | collected 2013-11
TCTTCGTTCAACCAACTTTTAACTACTTGCGATGATAATTCAGGCTCATTCGCGACTAGCGCTCGAACCGCTTTTAATACATCTTCATCTCGATGAAGATCTGGCAATTGTAAACTACCATCTGCTGCAAAACCAACTGCACCCGCATCAAAATCAGAGGTCAGCATATCCATAGTTTCATCACCTAAATCGATATGACCATCAAGCGATTTATCACCGTAATCATCTGGTGTCTGCTCAGGATAGATTAAACGTTTCAGCATAGGGCGAACAACAGCTAAAATTAACACGATAATAACCAAAGCACCCAAGACTAATTTAAGTACTTTAATAAACCAAAGTTGTTGCCACATTGGTAATACTGTTACTACGCCAAAATCTGGACGATTAAATGGAATGGTTACCACTTCTAATACATCACCACGTTGCAAGTCAAAACCGATACTCCCCTGTAAGAGACGTCGGATACTCGCGGTTTCTGCTGCAGAGCGTGGAACAAAACTCGCGGCAGGCGCATTTGTAGCTCCTTCAACAGGTGGAGCAGAAGGCCCTGCTACATAATCAAGCGCTACCGAAACACTCACACGTCTTACCACACCAGCTTGCTGCTTAGTATGGCTAATGGCTTCATCAAGCTCATAATTTTTAGTCGATTCAGAATGTTTCCTGCTTGGCATGCTTTTCTTTTGCCCGCCAGTTGCATCTTCTGGAATAGCAGAGGCAACAGGAGGTTGGTTTGTTAAAGCACCTGGAATACCGCCTAATGCACCACCTATGTTAGTACTTTCAACGCTCATTTCACTTCGTAGTGCTGGTAAATCAGAGTTATAACGACGTTGTGTTTCTTCAACATTGGTGAAGTCCATAGTTATATCAACTTGCGCGGTATAGTTACCTAAACCAACAACAGGAATAAGAATACTGTCAATTTTCTCCATGTACTCTTGTTCACGTTTTTGTTCAATCTCAAATTCTTTTCTTGAGCGAGACGAAATAGAGTCTTGTGAGCCTGAATTAAGTAAACGACCATTTTGATCAGTAACGGTGACACGGTTAGGCATTAAACCTTGAACTGCTGAAGCTACAATATCAACAACAGCATCAACTTCTTCTTCCGAAAGAATTTTACCGCGTTGCATGGTAAGAACGACTGTAGCTGAAGGATTTTTTTCTCGACGAGCAAATATATTTTCACGAGGAATCGCGAGTAAAACTTTAGCTCCACTTATACTTTTTAACTGCTCGATGGTTTTAGATATTTGCTGTTCTCTACCAAACTTTAACCTTTCACGCTCAAGTCGCTGGCTAACGCCAAAGCCCATATCTTTCATTAAAATATCTTCACCTTGAGAAGGTTCGTCTGTTAAACCTTCTCGAGCTAGCAATAGTTTTACATTTTGGTACTCATCTGCTGGCACTGAAATAGTATTATTTTCTTGTTGATACTCCACTTGATTGGCATCAAGAAAGTCCATAGTGGTAATCAATTGTTTAGTTGGTAATTTTGCTAGCACCCGATATTCAGGTTCATTAGCCAACATAATAACAAATACAGCAATAGCTAAACAAATAGCCAAAGCAACAACGATGGTTATTTGTCTTAAAATATCAACACTACCTAATGAGGCAGCAAAACCCGATTTTTGCTCACCGATCCCCGCACCTTCAGCTTCATTGGCGATCATATCACCGCTACTATCGGCTGTAACCATGGCGTTTGTATCAGACACTTTACTTCTCCGCTGTACTGTTTTTTAAGACAAAGTTTACAAAATAATCAAGGAAAGCTATTTTTACATACTCAGGTCGAACTGTGAATAAATCGTTGCTAACTAGACGTTTAATTGCTGATTCACTAACCTATTCCGCTATTTACCTTAAAACTAAAGCATCGCTGTAGAGTTAGCTTATTAAACTACACAGGCATACTCATAATTTCTTTGTATGCTTCTACAAATTTATTTCGTATTTGCACGGTTGCATCCAAAGCGACACCTGATTTAGAAGAAGCTATCATGACTTCAGCGAGCGTGACGTTACTATCACCCATTTCAAAAGCGCGTTTCTTATCGCCTGCTTCGGTTTGTAACTCATTAACGCCATTCAGTGCACTGGTAAGCATGTCGCCAAAATTACTGGTCGATTGATTAATTTTGCCGACACTATTACTTGCAGTACCGTTTATGACATCGGCATCTATTGCTGGTGGTTTGTTACCCATGGCCTGTAGCGACATGTTTTGCATTTGGCTATAGAGAGAATTACTTTTGATATCCATGGGGCACTCACTTTTGTCAATTTTTTAACTTTAAACAAGATATAACAGTGTGTCTGCAAGCATAGTGCCAAAATAGAAAAATTGAGCTAAGTGATGATATACACCCAAGCAAATTGAAGGTCAGAATTATAGAAAGGGGAGATTCTAGGGGATAATTTTCCAGGTTATCAAGAATGATAACCTGGCGGGTGTTATTGATAGCTAACGAGCTAACAAATTAAGCTGGTATTTCAATACCTGACTCGCGCATTTTAGCAATCTTATAACGAAGAGTACGAGGACTAATTCCTAAGCGCTCGGCTACATCTTTTCGACTGCCGTGACATGCTTGCAAGGTATCAAGAATAATTTGATGCTCTTGCAATTTAAGTTCACTGCCAAGTTTATCTTCACTACTACTCACCTGCTCAGGCTCTGCAACTAATGCAGTATCAAAGTTTTCAATCAGTAAATCTCCAGCATCAATGACCTGATCAGCATGTAATATAAGTGCTCTTTGAATAACATTATCTAATTCACGAACATTTCCAGGCCAATGATAAGCATTAAGCTTACTTCTCGCTGCACCTGAGAATTCAGGGATGATATCGCCATTTTTTTGACAATGCAGTGAAACTAAGTGTTGTGCTAAAACAAATATATCATCAACTCGCTGAGCTAGCGGTAACCAAGAGAGTGGAAATACATTTAGGCGATAATAAAGGTCTTCACGAAACATTCCTTCACTTACTGCGACTTTTAAATCTCGGTTACTGGTAGCAATAACACGAACATCAAGACTTATGGTTTTTCGTCCGCCTAAGCGCTCAACTTCACGCTCTTGTAATACGCGTAAAATTTTTGCCTGTAAGCCCAAATCCATTTCGGTAATTTCATCGAGTAAGATGGTGCCACCTTGTGCCTGTTCAAACTTCCCAGGACAAGCTTGAATTGCCCCCGTAAAAGCCCCTTTTTCATAACCAAATAATGTTGCTTCCAACATATTTTCAGGAATTGCAGCACAATTTATCGCGATAAAAGGCTCGGTACTTCGTTTAGAGTGATTATGGACATACTGTGCTAAAACTTCTTTACCTGAGCCACTCGGACCAAGGATCATCACAGATGCATCTGTAGTAGCTACTTTTTTAGCTAAGGTTAACAATTCTAAAGATCGTTTATCAGCGACAATTGGGTCATTTTTATTGATTATTTTTGGCGGAATATATTGGCTAACCATATTCAGTAATACTTGTGGAGCGAAAGGCTTGGCAATATAGTTACAAGCACCATCCTGCATCGCTTGTACGGCATCATCTATGGTACCAAATGCCGTCATCAATAATACTGGTAAGTTCGAATACTGACTTTTAATACTTTTTAATAATGATAAGCCAGACATCCCACCCATTTGAACATCACTAATAACAATATCCACTTTATTGCTTTTTAAAGCCAATAAGGCAGCTTCACCCGAATCAGCTTCAACGCAGTGATAGTCAGCTAAGGATAGCGTATCCACTAAGGCTTCTCGCAAACCAGCATCATCTTCAACAACGAGAATTTTATATTCAGTCATTAGCACTCTCCACTGGGTTATTTTTCATCACATTTCCCTGCTCTAGCAAAGGTAACTTAATAACGAAATGTGCGCCCGTCTTGGTTTCGTTCAATAAACTCACTTCACCTTGATGCGCATTAACCACCGATTTAACAACGGCTAAACCAAGGCCGGTTCCTTTACTACTTGAAGTATAAAAAGGCTGAAAAATTTTATCAGCTACTTCAGCATTAATACCAGGACCATTATCTTTAACGCTTAAATATAAATGGCTGGCTTGACTATACACTTGAATATTTATTAACGGTTCAATGACGTGATTAACACAAATAGCTTGTAAGGAGTTATGCAATAAGTTTTGAATTGCGCCTGTTAAGGCATTTTTATTTCCTAAAATCTGGAGATCATTGTCAGGTAATTGTACTTTTACCTTTGTATTGCCTTTATCTAACAGTGCATCCATGGAGCTGACTGTATCATTTATTAGCTCTGCAATATTGACAGGTGCAACTACTTGTTCTTTACCACTTTTAGAAAATAACAACATATCATTCACTTGCTGTTCTAAATCGTGTAAACGCGCATTCAATTTTCCTTGGAACTTTACCCGTGCAGTTTCCGCTAATTTATTCGTTGATAAATTTTCGCTATATAAAATGGCAGCAGATAAAGGTGTACGTATTTGATGAGCGAGTGTCGATACCATTTTTCCTAACGAAGAAAGCCGTTGCATTTGTGATAACTTATCTTGCAACAGCCGTGTTTCAGTTAGATCGGTTATCATAATCAATTGACCAGGTTGTGATCCCAAACTAGTAATTTCTAATTTGACTCGGCGACCATCTTTAAGGGATATTTCATGCCAATCATCTTCACGTGGATCGAAAGAACGTGCGATAACATTAAACCAAGGTTGGCCAAGAATAGGTTCATCAAGTAAGTTTCTAGCAACTTGATTTATTTTCACAACAATACCATTACCATCAAGCATTACTAAACCTGTAGGCATCACTTCTATTAGTTTGTCCGCTAATAAATTATGGCTGAGGGATTGTTCATCCGACGCTGAACAAAGAAGACGGTGAGTACTGGCAATTGATCGTGGAGTAAAGTTATGTTTTGCACTTTGAGATGCTTGTGCTCTCAAAGCAGCTAATTCACCAGGAAACGCTTCATGCTCAAGCAAAGAAGGCCTATTAGCTCCGACGATATTAGCTGAATGAAAGGCTGCATTAGCATTTGATTCAATAATGCTTGGGGATACTGTTGGTATTGCTTGCGACATAACTTGTGCCATACATAAGTACTCAATAAAAACTATCTAGTACCTATAAAGCATTTACCGTGCCACTATTTTAATGACTTAATTCAACAACTTAATAGGAAAAACTACTACCTCACGCTTACTTTCTGTGTCAATCTATTGACCTTAACGATTAGCCTTATTCATATTACTCACTTGGTTTTTGTAAATCATATTTACGCATTTTTTCAACTAATGTTGTTCTACGCATACCAAGTGTTTCTGCTGCTCTAGCAACCACATAATCATGCTTACTTAACGATTGTTTAATTAAAGAGACTTCAAGATCTGCTAAGTGCTCCTTTAAGTTTAAACCGTTATCAGGTAACAACGTTGCATTGGTAGAGCTTTGAGCATCATTAACATCACTGTCGACCGTTAACTCATCTTGCTCATTGTTATCGTCATTTTCATCATCGCCATAATCAAAACCACCAAAAAGCTCGTTAATAGCATCATGTTCTTGCAATTCTTCAGGGTACTCGGGGTTATAGGCTTGTACCTCTATATGCTGATATTTATAAGGTAGCTCGGCAACATCAACTATTTGATCACCGTACATAATTAACATACGTTCAATTAAGTTTGATAACTCTCTAACGTTTCCCGGCCAAGGGTGCTCCATCAGTGACTCTATAGCTTTTTCAGTAAAGCGCACTGTTTTATTCTGTTCGTGCTCAAAACGAGTAAGCAGCTCTTGTAATAACAGTGGAATATCTTCTTTTCGATCGCGTAATGCTGGCGTGTCTATCGGGAAGACATTCAAACGATAGAATAAATCTTCTCTAAAACTGCCCTCTTTGATCATTTCTTCTAAATCTTGATGAGTCGCTGCAACAATACGAACATTCGCCTTAATACTTTTACTACCACCAACACGTTCAAATGTACGCTCTTGCAAAACACGAAGCAGTTTAACTTGCATAGGTTGCGGCATATCACCAATTTCATCTAAAAATAGTGTACCGCCTTCAGCTAATTCAAAACGACCTTTGCGGGTAGAAATAGCACCAGTAAATGCACCTTTTTCATGGCCAAATAATTCACTCTCTAGTAGTTCAGCTGGAATAGCACCACAGTTAACGGGTACAAAGGCTTCATTTGAACGCTCAGACAAATTATGAATATTTCGTGCAATCACTTCTTTACCCGTACCAGACTCTCCCAGTACTAAAACACTGGCGGGTGTTTTCGCAACTTGCTCAATCAAAAACCGTACTTGCGCCATCGGCTCACTAATACCAACCAATGAACGAAATAATGCACTGGAACTAAGTTTGGTACCTTTTCGTGGTAATTTATTGTGATATTGATGACAGTGATGAATTTGCTCGGTAAGTTGAGCATAATTTAAGGGGGCGGAAAGGGTACCAATTACATTAACATTAATAATGAGTTCATTGGCATCGAGTACATCATGCAAAATAAACGGAACGCTCGGATTAACTCTTATTAAAGCTGCACAATCCGTGCTTACATTGCCCGTTAAAATGACCGTGAGAATGTGACTACAATTAGCTAATTTTTCAATTGCTTGCTCTTGCGAGCAATGAATAAAGTGCTCCCCCACAAAGGCAAGTACTGTACTTAGCTGCTGGCTTCTACCTTCGTCGTTATCGACGACTAATATTTGTTTATGACCTGTTACTACAGAGGTAACTACTGAATTATCACTCATACTTAAGTCTTCACGGTTAATGCTAACGTGCTATTTTTAATCTTGTTTTATAGCGTTTAGGCAATTTTAGCCATTAATCAATTTTAAGCAACAAAAACTTGACGCTCAATCGTCATTATATTGTCATATATCAAAACTATCTATTAACCCAAATGAGTAGTAAAAGAAAAAACAATGTATTTTTAGTTCAGAAACACTATCCCTGATAATACTGTCAAAAAGTTGATATTTAGTGCCAACAGCTTTTTAAAATCCTGTTCCCAACAAAATAAAACACTTAACAATCAACAACATAAACACAATAGCAAATAAAAATAAAACTGGCATAAAAAAAGCATATGTATATTTGAATACTAATAACCATATTTTGAAAATAGGATAATCAGATGTTGATCATAAACGGTACTGCTGAATTAATGCATGATAATGAAGAGTTTACTAAAGGAACTCGCCACGAATTCAATATGTTCTCAAGAGATATGCCCTTCGAGCAGCAGCTCAGCCAAATTGAAGGATATTTAGTCGATCGTGGTTGGGATAATATTGAAGTATTGGGTAATGGCGTTATTACTAATGAAGAAGATATAACTCATAACGTATTACAACAAGCTTATAAGAAAGCCAAAGATGAAGGTCTAGCGGTAACCGTAAATAACCAACCTTTAATCTAATTTAGCTTAACTTATTTTGCCTAGTTAAATCCCAAGGCTATTGTTTCAATTATATAAGTTTTCTATACTAATGTTATAGTAAACTAGGAGGTGTCTATGACACACGCGTCACTTAAAAAGTATCAACAAACCACTAAAAGCACGGCCCAGCAAGCTTCGCCTTATCAGTTAGTGGCAATGTTATTTCAAAAATTATTAGGCAATATTGCTACAGCAAAAGGGGCTATTTCACAAAATAATTTTGATAAAAAAGGCACTGAGCTATCTAATGCCATTGCTATTATTGGTGTATTAGAAGGCTCTCTCGATTTTAAACAAGGCGGTGAAGTATCAGAAAACTTAGCCTCACTTTATAAATTTTGTTCCGAAGAGTTGTTAGTTGCCAGTACCAACAATGACTCTGATAAATTAGAGGAAGTGATCCAAATTCTATTACCAATAAAAGCAGGTTGGGACTCAATCCCAGTAGAAAACCAAACGCAGGTTAGCTTTTAGTGTCTAAAGATATCAAGAGCTCACTTGAACAAATAAATGAGGTATCGCGACAACTATTGTCGCGAATACTTACCTTGTACAATCAAAGCCAAGAAAAAACAGAAAGTAGTAACGAATCACTAAATGATGAGTTAACTAGTGATAGTAAAACACCAGAAAATAAACTAACTAAATTGGTGACCAAAAGAGACGGTTTAATACGCAGTTTGTTTGAGCAAAATACTCATGAAGAGATATCAACAGAACTTAATTTATTAAACGAAATGCTTTTACTTGATGCCAAATTATCGAAACAGTCAAAAGCATACAAACAGCTATTAGCAGAACAAGTTATTAAACTTAAAAAAAGTAAAAAAGTATCTAAATCTTACCAGAAGTATTAATTATAAGTTCAGTTGAACGACACCTTAGCCTCTTAAATATTGGTTTTAAATAACCAATAACATTGTTAAAGCAAAGAAGATTGAAAATAGCTAAAGGCTGTAAAAACCTCTTAATCGGCACACGTTTAGAAAATTCTGATTAAAGAAAGGGAAAAGTTTGAGGCTTAAAAAGCAGCAATTAATTATTATATATTGCCATGGAGTAATTCGGTTCAGTTCAGCCAGTAATAGAGGATTTTCAATAGATACTTTAACCAATAGTCCCAACTAAACCTTTATCTCAATTAACATTTAACTTAAAGACTATATTGGTAACCCTGCATAGTGTACTTCTTTGAAGATTAACTATCCTTTCTAACCACACCTGGCATATTATCTAACTGAGCAGTAATATAACTCCCTGTTGCTGTCAAATTAGCAACAATCAAATCCATCGCATTATACTGTGCATACAGCCGAGCTTCCAAGGACTCCATTCTTAGACCAAACGCAACGCGATCGTCATCTAATCGATCTAATTGGGCTGTTCGACTATCAATACGTGTTTGAATAAGACCATCTGCATCAGTATAGAAACTAGTCAACTCTTTAATTGAGCTTGCAAAACCATCAGTTGTATCAGTCCCAACAAAAAGCTGTTGAACACCACTAATATCACTTTCAATTGCTTTATCCAGCTTTTCAGTGTCTAAACTCAATACGCCATACCGGTCACTTTCCAATCCAATTTCTGATAAAGATAAAGTATTGCCATTTCCCGTATCAAAACTATTGCTTAGCTCCTGTCGCAACTTACCCATAACACCGCGTAACAACGAATCACCAGCTAAGGGGCCATTGCCTGATTCCCCTGCAACACCAAGCTGCTTACTCAGTTTTTGTAATTCATTATAGCTTTCAACAAATGTTTCTAAACCAGGTTGAATATTACTGTTATTTTCACTGACTTTAATACTACTAATATCATCATCAACATCATGCTGTTTTTTAACGGTAATATCGACACCATCAATAACATCTTTAAATTCATTAGTACTATTAGAAACGACAAGCGTGCCATCTATGGTAATTTGTGCATCAAGAGCAGGCTCAACTTCCGATAAGTTTTGAACTAGTGCAAGTGGATCAGAAACGTCATAAGCGAGCCGAGACAGCCCTGCATTATCTACATTAAATGTGTCACTGTCTGCAACAGTCGTTGTAATCGCGTTTTCAACACCTGTCTCTTTACTGGTCATAATAAGATGTTGACCTGCATCATCGGTAACTATAGTGGCAATTACCAAATCATTATCAACGCTATCATTTATCGCATCACGAATATCACTTAAAGTATCTGTCGCTGATACCGCAACATCAAAGTTTTTATCAGCAACAGCAATATTCAATGTGCCCTCGCCAACAGCTTCATCGCTATCAATAGCACCAGACATTAACTTATGAGATTGTGCTAAGGCATCAACCTTTACCGAATAATTACCTATCTGTGCATCTTTACTAGCATTCAAACTAACGAAACCATCTGAACCCTGTGCGGTTCTCAGCTGAAAGTTATCAGCATCTGCTAAACCAGTAATAGATTCAGTTAAATTCTCTAAGGCTGATTTTAATGCCCCAACAGCGGATATATCAGTGGTTATTTCTGCTTGTTGTTTATTAGATCGAGAAACATAAGGAGCGGTTTCAGCACCAACTATAGCACTAACAATTTCACTAACCTGTAAACCAGAACCTATTCCTGTAAACGTTAAATCAGGCATAAGACCTCCTTAAATTTTAGATATAAAACTAAATCTAGTATTATTAGACTAACAAACCATAAAAAAAGCAATTACACTTTCGCGTCAACAAAACCACCGACCATATCAGATAACTTAGCCACTAAGGTCAAGACTTCTTCTGATGGATATTGCTTAACGAGGTCACCACTACTTTTATCGATCACTTTAATGACATCACGACCAGAGTCTTTATCAACTGAAAACTCTAGACCACGATTCATTTCACCAACAAAATCCTGCAATTGTTGCGCCACTTTTTCCAGCTGCTGTGGGGTCAATTGAGCTTGATTTAGCGGTATGTCCTTTTCATTTCTTTTATCTATTTGCTCTTTTTCGTTAGTTACAAGCTGTTCAGTTTTAATATTATTTAATGGTACCGTTGATTCGGCAGTTTTTTGAAATTCTGATGTCAAGTTAGCCAAATTAACATCAGCTCTGTTCTCTATAACACTCATCATAGACTCCTTATGTCATTTCAACAGCTGATTTAGACTAATGAGATAATATTATCTAAACATGAAATAACTAATATTAATAAACAATTAATTAAACACAAAAAGGAAGAGGTATAATAGCCTCTTCCTTTTATTTATTTTAGGCTGGACCTAAGCCGCTTTATCTTAGCATTAGGCCTAAATCTCGTAATTAACCAATTAAACTTAAAGCTGCTTGTGGTAACTGATTTGCTTGCGCTAAAATTGAGGTACCGGCTTGCTGTAATATTTGATTCTTCGTCATTTGCGCTGTTTCTACTGCAAAATCGGTATCCTGAATACGGCTACGCGATGCAGACACGTTTTCTGAGATATTCGCTAAGTTATTAATAGTATGACTAAAGCGGTTTTGTATTGCACCTAAACTTGCTCGGCTATTATCAATTTGCGCCAAGGCACTATCAATAATGGCTAACGCATCTTGTGAGCCATCAATCGTAGACAAGTCCACAGTATCAACGTTAATAAGCGCTGAAGTATTAGTGTTTGTATCTGCAGCTAAGGTTGTACCACTTGCTGTTGCAGAGAATGTTGCATCAGAAGACAATCTTACTGTACCAGCAAAAGTCGCAGATACTGCCTCACCTGCACCCGCATTATCCCCATCTGTATCATCTTCTAATGTCATACCTGTTGTTTCAGCAACACCTGACGCATCAAGTGCGTAGGCTTCGATGGTTCCACCATCAACACCACCATTAATCGCTACATTGGTAATTTTAATATCATCACCATCTGAGTCTGACATTATTAAATCACCAGCATCATCAATGGTTGCCGTTACGCCAGTTGAAGAAGACTTGTCATTAATCGCAGCAGCCATTGATGTCATATCGGTAGAGCTGGCATTAGCAGATACAGTTTGACCATTTAAATCAAAAGAAAATGTACCTCCAGCACTTAATGAACTGGTATCTAATTTCACACCCGTTTTAGCCGTGGCGGTAACACCTGTAGCGCTTTTCTCTGCATTTATTGATTCTGCTGTAGTTTTTGCACTGTCGTTAGTCGTAACAGTAATTGTTTTAGGTACTAAACCATTAATATCAATTGTACCTGTAGCACCATTACCCGGTGCAGCAGCACCAGCTGTTGCAGCACCAACACTTTGACCGAAACCTCCAGCTACGGCCTCTGCAGCTTTTAAGTCAATCTGTCTGGCACCAATTTGGTCAGCACTAATGTCGCCAAGTGACATAGAAATACTTTCATTAGCATTAGAGCCAACCTGAAATGCTTTAGTACCGAAAGAGCCATCAAGTAATTTTTGACCACCAAAAGAAGTTGTTTCAGCAATACGAGTTAACTCGGTTTGTAGTGCAGAAACTTCTTTTTGTAACGCTTGGCGGTCTGAATCAGCATTTGAACCATTGGCAGATTGCAATGCTAATTCACGCATACGTTGTAAAATATCGGTAGAAGACTGCATTGCCCCCTCTGCCGTTTGTGCCATTGAAATACCATCATTAGCATTTCGCTGTGCAACGCCCAAGCCATTTATTTGCGAGGTCATACGGTTAGAAATTTGCAGACCCGCAGCATCATCTTTAGCGCTGTTAATACGCATACCTGATGATAAACGCTGCATTGACGTTGCTAGGCCTTCGCCTGATTTAGTTAAATTGCGTTGTGCGTTTAACGACGCGGTATTAGTTATTACTGATAAAGCCATAATAGTGCTCCTAATGCTTACATTTACTTGTGTTATTAGAAGCTTGATAAAGCAAGCCTCTGCTCTTTACGATTAAAAAATGTCAGGAATAATATAGTTAGTTTCTAGTGACATTTTTTTGTTGTTTATTTTTATACCTTGTTCTCTACTTATAACAAAGCATAAAAGATGCCATGTTTTAAAATTGCAATACCTTTATTTATATATAATTAAATAAAGTCAACCCCTGTACCTTACTAAATGCTTGCTGTGACGCCTGCAAGGCAATTTTTGATTGCTCAAACTGTGATATGGCTTTAGCAAAGTCGAGATCTTCTATCTTTGCTTTTCCGGTTGTAATACTGAGCTCAGAATCAAGGTGTCGACTTTCTTGGTTCTCTAGTACCTGTCTCTTATACACATCTCCGAGCCCACGAGACCTCTCTACATCTCG
>OJEO01000591.1_pt1 | contig 12725 bp, 15 predicted proteins | sample 1593621 | NCBI WGS metagenome assembly OJEO01 (sample SAMN05416875, study PRJEB24817) | seawater metagenome | isolation source: Sea water | place: Canada:Atlantic | collected 2013-11
TCTACACGTAAGGAGTCGTCGGCAGCGTCAGATGTGTATAAGAGACAGATTTTAATCTGCAATCTAATCTGCTCATTCAATTTATTGGTAAATTGACCTTAATTTCCAAAGGTGTTGATCTTGAACTCGATAACCGTCTAGCACAGTTACGGACCCTCTTTAGTAAATCTGCTCCTATAAGTGAAATTGAAGATAAAATATCAGTCATTTCAAAACTGTTACAACAACACAGCATAACCAGTAGAAAAAACATTTCTCATGTGCAAGATCAGTTTAGTCAAGCAGGTGAAAGCTTACAAAAAATAAATGGTTTACCTGGGGATTTACGTCGAGATCTACGGGCGTTATTAAGCGAAACGAAAGATAGTAAAGATTCTCTAATCCAATATATTCCTCTATTAAGCCAACTGTTGACTTTTTATGACCAAGCCCTAAAAGCCAAAGGTGCTATGCCTAATCAGGGTATTTTACAAGCGCCACCAATTACGGTGCCTGAAAATAAAATCGCTGGAGAAATTGGCGCTATAGTTCTTGATGCTCAGTTCCTTGAAAAAATTTCAGTGTCACTCAGTGCATTACCATTATCGAAAGCACACACCAGTGATTTATTAGCCATTAAGAAAAAACTAATGACTAATCAATCAAGTGAGAAAGTACTACAAAATTTCATTGATATTTTTGATGTTATTGTCGCTGACTTTAAAGATGAGCAAAAAAATGCTAAAAACTTTTTAACTAGTCTAAGTGCGACCTTAACAACGGTACAAAGTGCCGTTAAAGAAACAATTGTTACACAGAGAAACTCTCAAAAAACAAACGACATAATTAATCAAAAGTTACAAAGTCAATTGCTAGATATGACTGGAACGGTAGAAAAAGCACTAACATTGACGCAAGTAAAAGAAGATATTAACGAAAAGCTACAGATAATATCTAATACGTTAGAGCAAAAATCGAAGTTTGAACAACAAAATCATCAGCAATTAGCTGATAAGCTCAACGATATGTCGGCAAAGGTTGAGCAACTTGAAAAACAGAGTGAGATGTTTGAAGTAAAACTTGCTGAACAGCAAAGAAAAAGTATGCAAGATGCGCTAACCAAGCTCGCCAATAGAGCTGCTTTTGATGACTTTTTTGCTAAAACAATGATCCGTTTCCACCGCAAGCCATTTCCGCTAGCCTTGGTCGTTATTGATATTGATGACTTTAAAAAGATAAATGATACGTATGGCCATACTGCAGGGGATAAAACACTGCAAGTGATTGCAAATTCAATTGTAAAAAATGTTACTAAAGGCGTTTTTGTTGGGCGCTACGGTGGCGAAGAATTTGTTATGATCTATTCTAAAATAGATGAAGAAGCATTATTTTCTGAACTCAATGCCCTGAATAACTTCGTAGCTCGCCTACCTTTTAAGTTTAAAAGTAATAAGGTTAGCATTACCCTTTCCATTGGCGCAACGCATATAAAACCTGACGATAATATCCATATTGCTTTTGAACGCGCAGATCAAGCAATGTATAAAGCTAAAAAACAAGGCAAAAACCAAGTCGTTTACAATAAGTAGCGAGGCAATTTAACGACGTAATCAAACCTATTCCCTCTCATCAGAACAGCTGTATTTTATCATAAGTTATTAGCATAACAGGAGTGAGCTATGCATACTCAAATTAATCCGGTTGGAAATATGAACTTGCTTTCACAAGCAGAAGTAGACCAACTACAGCAGTCAGTCAGCAGTCCCTTATATACACTTTATCGAAATTGTTCCCTTGCTGTGCTCAACGCCGGCTCAAATACGGATGATGCCGAAGAAATTTATCAAAAATATCTTTCATTCGAAATACATGTATTAAGACGGGAGCGCGGGGTTAAAATTGATTTAAAAAACCCACCAACACACGCTTTTGTTGACGACAAAATAATCAGAGGTATTAGAGAGCACCTATCAGCAGTACTACGCGATATTCTTTTTCTTCATAGTCGTTACAGAACAATGCCCTGCTCATCAGATGGCATCACCGATGCAACTTTTGATATTTTAAGAAATGCTGATGCAATACTGCCAGAAACTGAGCCGAACTTAGTCACTTGCTGGGGTGGTCATTCAATCAAGCACACTGAGTATAAATACACTAAAGATGTCGGTTACCAACTTGGTTTGCGCGGCTTTAATATATGTACAGGTTGCGGTCCTGGCGCGATGAAAGGACCAATGAAAGGCGCTACGATTGGCCATGCGAAACAGCGTATTAAAGAAGGACGTTATATTGGCTTAACTGAACCAAGTATAATCGCCGCCGAGCCACCAAACCCAATAGTAAATGAATTGGTAATAATGCCCGATATTGAAAAACGCTTAGAAGCCTTTGTACGTATGTCACATGGGATAATTATATTTCCTGGTGGGGCAGGAACTGCCGAAGAGTTACTCTATATTTTGGGTATTATGCTCAACGAAGAAAACGCGGAGCAACAGTTACCTATTATCCTGACAGGTCCAGCCAACGCTATTGAATACTTTAATGAAATTGATCTTTTCATTGGTGCCACGCTTGGGCCAAAAGCACAGTCGTTATATCAAATAGTCGTTGATGATGCTGTTAAAGTAGCCCAATTAATGAAGCACGGTTTAGATGAAGTGCTGGCACATAGAAAAGAAACTGGCGACGCCTACCACTTTAATTGGTCTCTTATGATTGCTGATGACTTTCAGCATCCTTTTGAGCCAACCCATGAGAATATGGCAAACTTAAATATTAGCCATGATCTTCCTACCGCTGAACTCGCGGCTAATTTACGCCGTGCATTTTCAGGCATAGTTGCTGGCAATGTAAAATCAGGTGGTATCAAAGCAATTAGGGAGTTTGGCCCTTTTGAAATATCAGGAGAAAAGAAAATCATGGCCTTAATGGACAAACTACTTGCTTCATTTGTGAAACAACAACGGATGAAGTTACCTGGTAGTGAGTATATTCCCTGTTATAAAGTTATTGAGGGTTAATATTGTCCGCCCACTTAATACTCATTGATGCGCTAAACTTAATTCGTCGTGTATACGCTGTGCAAGAGCGTCCTTTTATCCAAATAAAACAGGATCACGACAATGAGCTCTCTGCCAGCACTTTAAAGCAAGTACTATTTAACACACAAAAAACCTGTGTGAACGCTTTAGTAAAAATTATCGAGCAGCATCAGCCAACACATGCATTAGCAGTATTTGATAGCCAACAGCCCTGTTGGCGTTATCAATTATTTGAGGGTTATAAAAAAGGCAGAAAAAAAATGCCTGATCATCTTGCTGATAAATTAATGGATATACAAGATGCTTTTATGGAGCAAGGTGTTGATTCATTAACATCCGATGAGGATGAAGCTGATGATCTTATTGCCACATTAGCGGTAAAAATGGCACTGCACGGCCAAAAGGTTACCATTATTTCAACCGATAAAGGTTTTCTACCGCTGCTTAGCCCTAATATCCATGTTTATGATTATTTTAATCGCCGTTATTTGGATGAAGAGCATGTGCAAAATAAATTTAGTGTTAAAACATCTCAACTGATAGATTTTTGGACCTTAACTGGTGACAATACAAATAAAATTGAAGGTGTTAGCGGTATTGGTCAAGTGAACGCAGCAAAGTTACTTAACCAATATGGTTCATTAAAGGCGATTCTTGAAGCGTCAGATTTAAAAGAATCTTTAACGAAAAAGTTAACACAAAGCCTAGAACAGATGGATCTAGCGAGAAAGCTATTAACATTAAAGCAAGATATTCCTCTGGGCTTTAATTTAAAAGATATACGCTTAACAATGCCTTCATCTGTAGCTGAAATTAATGCTAATATAAACGCTATTGATGACGAAAAAAGCTAATATAAAAAAGACAAAAAACTATGAATAAAAAAATAATTGGCCGAACTCTACTTGCCCTTTCGGTTTACGGCATTTTTGTCGCCCTTGTTATTACTTTTTATGATGACAGTCCAGATCAAATGAAATGGAAAGATAGGGAAGCCTATAATCGACAATTCATTGCCAAAGTTACATTAGATAACTTCACTTTTGAACAAGCATTAACTCAATTAGGCAGTCCTGATATTACTGAAGCGAGAACGATTGATGAAGTTAACTACCAAGTTATGTTTTATCGCACCCAGCACGTAAAATCAGATGGCATCACTACGCAGGATGAATGCACTTTTCTTTTATTTGTCAATGGAGCGCTTAAAGAAATTGGTTTAGGCGATAATTATCCTGAGCAATGGGGCATTGTTAAAAACCATTCAATCAAAAGTAAAAATGTGACAACTATAGACTAAAGTCAGATTGCCACTCACAATCTAACCCTCTACTATCATTTGTTAAGTTTTTAGGCTGTCGAAGCATCACCCCTTTGTCGGCTTCAGTAAAAGCTTTCTAGCTCGCATACATAGCATTTCCGTGATATAAAATGCCCCATTAAAGCACTGGGCTGACGTTTTAATATCTCAGTAGTGCGTTACGTATTTAATTTAATGTATGTTGTCGCTTAGTCAGAATTAAGAGACGACATATTACCCCCGAAGTATTATGACAAGGTGAACTTAATGACTAAACAAACCATCACGGTAATTCCTGGCGACGGTATCGGTCCTAGCATTATCGATGCGACGATTAAAATATTAGATAAAGCAGGATGTGATTTTGATTATGAATTCGCAGATGCGGGTTTAACAGCCTTAGAAAAGCATGGTGAGTTAGTACCAGAAGAAACTATCAACCTTATCGAAAAAAACAAAATCACCTTAAAAGGTCCTCTCACGACTCCTGTAGGCGAAGGGTTTACTTCGATCAACGTTACTTTACGTAAACAGTTTAAGTTATACGCAAACCTTCGTCCTGTCTTATCATTTAAGGGCACTAAAGCACGTTACGAAAACATTGATATTTTAACGGTTCGTGAAAATACTCAAGGCATGTATTCAGGTGCTGGCCAAGTAACTTCTGACGACGGTTGTGAAGCACAAGCAATGAGTATTGTTACTCGTGAAGGTGCTGAAAAAATATTAACCTTTGCTTACGAGACTGCGATTAAAGAAGGTCGTAAAAAAATAACAGCAGTTCATAAAGCGAATATCTTAAAATCAACTTCGGGTTTATTTTTAAAAGTTGCTCGTGAAGTTGCCCAACGTTACCCACAAATCGAATCAACAGAAATGATTGTTGATAATTGCTGTATGCAATTGGTTATGAACCCAGAACAATTTGACGTTATCGTAACGACCAACTTGTTTGGCGATATATTATCAGACTTATGTGCTGGATTAGTTGGCGGACTTGGTATGGCACCAGGCGCTAACATTGGCGAAGAATGTGCAATTTTTGAAGCGGTTCATGGTAGTGCACCTGACATTGCAGGTAAAAACTTAGCAAACCCAACGTCTGTAATATTAGCAGCAATTCAAATGTTAGAATATTTGGATATGGGTGATAAAGCAGAAAAAATTAGAGCTGCTATTACCGATGTTATTGCAACAGGTGATAGAACGACTGGTGATTTAGGTGGTACTCATGGTACTACTGACTTTACTCAAGCGGTACTTGAAAGACTCTAAGGTATAATTTTTACTAGAAAGATTATAAAAAAAGCCATCATGTTCATTGATTGAACTTGATGGCTTTTTTATTTCCAGTCCTACTGAGTAATGAAGAGCGTAACTACTCTTTATTACTCAAAGGCGCTGGCGAAAGTAAACGCGCATGAACGGTGACTTCTTCACGATCATAATAAAGATGTTTCGCATAAAGTTCATACTTTACTTTATGCTCACTAAAGGCATCTTTGATGGTTTGTAAATCGTCGGTAACTTGTTGGTAACGGCCTTTCATTGGTAGTTTTAAGTTAAACATCGCTTCTTTACAGTGACCATGCAATAACCACTCACTCATTAGCTTAGCTACTCGCTGTGGTTTTTCTATCATGTCACACACTAACCAATAAACATTTTGTTTCATTGGAATGTATTTAAAGCCATCCATCATTTTATGTTTTACTTGTCCCGATTCCATTAAGGATTCTGCCATAGGACCATTATCTATTGCTGTAACCATCATGCCACGGCGCACTAATTGATAAGTCCACCCGCCAGGAGCAGAGCCTAAATCAACGGCATTCATACCTGATGTTAGCCGCTCATCCCACTCATCACGGGGGATAAAGTGCAAAAAGGCTTCATCAAGCTTTAATGTCGAGCGACTTGGTGATGCACTAGGAAACTTCAATCTAGGGATCCCCATTACATGTGGAGAGCTATTACGGGCTAATGAGAAGCCTAAAATGACTTCTTGTCCACTGAGAAATAGCGCATGTAAAATAGCACCTTCAGGATCATCTGCTGAATTGTTGCCCTTTTGTGTAAGCACTTTATTTTTTCGTAAGGCTTGGCGCAAAGGAACTGATAATTTTCGGCAAAACTTACTTAATGATTTACCATCGTTATCATCAGCCATCTCCATACGTAAATCACTATATTGCCATTCATTACCTAATGCTTCAGTAATGGCCTCAACGCGATTATAATCAGGAAGCTCGATTTTATCGGTGACTGTGATAAACCATTGGCGAGAGAATATCAGTCGCTTAAGCGGCAATTTATTCATCAATGCTTCACCGTGTTCACTCACGTGCAAGTGAAAAAAAACTAATCCTTGGTTTTTCTTTAATTCTAAATAGCCATACATTTCATTCCAAGCAGCTTTTTCTTGGATTTCTGCGCCACACTCTTTTTCAAAGCCTGGTCGACAAAATAATACGATGGAGGTCATATGTTGTTTTTACCTTCTATATCTAACGTTCAGCTAACATGAATAATGAACGTAAGCGTATTAACACTCAAAAGTGTCGTTAAAAATTGTTTTTACCTTCCAGCGCCAATAATAACCAAGCAAGCGCAAAAGAAATACCGCCAAAAGGTGTTAACTTCCCAATAATGGCAAGTTCAAAAAAAGACTTAATATATATTGTGCCACAAAAACATAAAAGCCCGACAACAAAGGCGATACTGGCACTCAGTAATACCTTTGAAGACTTAATATTTTTCAACCAAACCAATGTAGCTAAAAGCGCAAGAGTATGAATAAATTGATATTGTAGTGCCGTTGCCAAACTAGATTGCACATTCACAGGTAATGCTTGACCACCGTGTGCTAACCAAGCGCCGAATAGTACAGAAAAACAGCCACTGATACCAACAATAATCATCAAGCATTTACGTAAAATTGCCATACGATTTAAATTTAACTCCTGCTGCTGATTTATATTAGTAGAATTCATCTTTTTTACTCATGTTAAGCTTTATTTATTAGTGGTTATATCTAAACGACCTGAAGACATATCTTTAAGCAGGTTGAGTGTAGGCCTCAGTAAAGTGCACAATTTCTTTAACGGCACGTTTCATATGTGCCTCAAGAGTAAAGCCTGATTTAACACGTGGTTTTAAACTGTGATCGCCATCTTCCAAAAAAACACACTGACAGTGCTCTGGTAGCTGATAATCAATAATTTCAACTTTATTGCCTAAGGTATCACGGTCACCTTGTACAATTAAGATAGGTTTATTGGCATCTACTAAGGGGTCAAGACGCAATTTTTCAGGTTTCTTAGCTGGATGAAATGGATAACCTATACAAAAAACACCCGATATTTGATCAAGTAAACTACTTTTTAATAGATCAGAATCCGCCACTAAGCTCGCCGCAACGCGTGATCCCATTGACTTACCACCAATAAATAAAGGTAACTCCCTATTCAGTTTTTTTTCTACTACATGTTCAATGACGGCTTCATAACACATCAATAACTTAGGCATTCTATCAGGAGGGTATCTTTTACCGGTCAATGCTCTTTTGTCCATAAAAGGGAAATTAAACCTCAATACATTAATGCCTGATGCATTAAGAAGTTCAGATATATCATTCATAAACTCATGTGACATATTAGCCCCTGCACCATGGGCAAATATAACGAATGCTTTAGCATTTTCCACAGTGCTCAATATTATATTGAACTCACTGCCATCTTCATTAACAATTGTTTCTTGTTTATTCATTAACTTATTTGTCCATCTGTGATTTGCTCTTGCTCTGCTTCAACCATATCCAACATCCACTGCCTAAAAGCAGTAATTTTACCAATGTCTTTTTGATTATCCCTACAGACAATGAAATAGGCATTTTTACTGACTAATACATCGTTAAAAGGACAAACTAAGCGTCCAGAGTCAATATCAGGCTTGGCTAATACACTGTATGCCAATGCAATACCTTGACCATGTAACGCTGCTTGTAAAACCATAGCTGAGTGACTAAAAATAGGTCCATGATTGACGTTACCTCCTTTCACCCCCACTTGCTTAAACCAGCGTTTCCAGTCTTTACGTGACGTATCATGTAATAGCGTATGTTCAGACAAATCCTCCAATGTTAAAAGAGGCGGTTTACCATTAGCAGCATTCTCTTGTACTAATAAAGGCGAGCAAACAGGAATAAGGTATTCGGTATGTAATTTATCCGCATGAATATTTGGCCAACGACCTCGACCATAATAAATAGCAACATCGACATCTTCAGTGAGTGAGTTCTCAGGTTGATCAACGGCTTTGATTCTTACATCTATATCGGGATGTAAGGCATTAAAAGCCGTTAACCTTGGCACTAACCATTGAATCGCAAAACTTGCTTGCGAACTAACTGTTATTGCCCCTTTAGCTCCACGCGCTAGTAGTCGCTCCGTAGCTTCATGCAAGGAGGTGAAGATATCTTTAATATCCAAATAATACGACTGACCTTCCTCTGTCAGTAGTAATGCTCGGTTTTTTCGCATAAACAATTTAATGCCTAAATGGTCTTCTAAAGATTTAATTTGATGACTTATTGCAGCCTGCGTTACAAAAAGCTCTTCTGCAGCTCGGGTAAAGCTGAGCTGCCTTGCTGATGCGTCAAATGCCCGCAAAGCGTTTAATGGAGGGAGTCTACTAGACAAAATTCATCCTAAAATAGTCAATCAAATTTAAATTATGCCGTCAATAAATGCATAAAAACCTACAAATACAGCATAACAATTATTCATTAGTTTTTCTAATGAATAACATTACTTATAGTCATTTTTATTTTTTAATCAACTTGCGTATTATTCGACCCGTAGATGAAGGACATCATCTCAACGTTTTATGAAACTCAGGTACGGCGTGTGCTCCCAACCATACGCTATATTTTGAAACTTAAAACCAGCGCGAGAAAAGGTCCTAATAAATCTACAGGAGTATTACAAACTTATTATTAGGTCATACATAGGACAACAAAATGAAAAAATGCATTAATAAAACTAACTTAATTGCCGTATTCTTCGCCACTACTATTTTAAGTACTGCAGCCACAGCCGCGGTACCAAAATCTGCACTTGTGAAAGCTGAGCCTGTAAATCGCACTCACCTTACAACTGCAGCACATAAAAACCTTAAGGTTTCGTTAACACCAGCTAAAATTGTATTTGCACAACAGTCAGCAGACTCAGGCTTTGCCAAACAAAAGCAAACAGCAAATCAAAACAAGTCTATTACGTTAACTACAGCAAGTTTAATTGCTGAATAAGTAATTTGAACTACACTGTGTAAAGTAATGATAAACACAGTGGTTACTAGGCTTCATGTACCTTCGTTAGAGTTGCATGTTAACATATTTCAAAATGCTCGCACATTTACTGAAGTAAGATCTTAGTTACTGAGGTCTAAAATAAAAAAAGGTGTCTTAGGACACCTATTTTATTACCAATTTATCTACCGTTTGTTTGAAAAGTGAGGGCTTGGAAATTAAGCCTTCCTTAACGTCCTGATATTAATCAGTAATCAAAGGTGTAAAACCTTTCACTAAATCATCTATCGCTTTCATTTGAGCTAAATATGGTGCTAATTTATCTAATGGTAATGCGCAAGGGCCATCACATTTTGCAGCAGAAGGATCAGGGTGTGCTTCGATAAATAAACCTGCTATGCCGATTGCCATACCACTACGGGCTAATTGTGCCGCTTGAGCACGACGGCCATCAGCACTATCACTTCGGCCACCAGGCTTTTGCAATGCATGCGTGGCATCAAAAATAACTGGTGCGTAATTTTTCATTTCGTCCATTGCCAACATATCGACAACGAGGTTGTTATAACCAAAACAGCTGCCTCGCTCACACAAAATAATGTTCTCGTTACCTGCTTCACCAAACTTAGTAATGATGTGCTTCATTTCATGTGCCGCAAGAAATTGTGGCTTTTTAACGTTAATAACGGCACCTGTTTTAGCCATAGCGACAACAAGATCAGTTTGCCTTGCTAAAAAAGCAGGTAATTGAATTACATCAACAACTTCACTGACTGGCTGTGCCTGATAAACTTCATGTACATCCGTAATAATTGGCACATTAAATGTTGATTTAATTTCTTCAAATATTTTCAAACCTTCATCTAAGCCCGGTCCTCTGTAGGAGTTAACAGAAGAGCGATTTGCTTTATCAAATGAAGCCTTAAATACATAAGGTATCCCTAGATTTTGCGTCACTTCAACATAATGTTCTGCAATTTTCATTGCTAAATCACGTGACTCAAGCACATTCATGCCACCAAATAATACGAAAGGTTGCTCATTAGCAACGTCAATGCCTTTAACTGAAACTGATGTATTTGCCATTTTTTTTCCTAATAATGTCTTCTAAACAAAATAGTTTAAGCGCTAATATTTCTGCTCAAAGTAATGCATTAACTTTAAGCTGTATAAATCAATTAGAAAAGTATCAATGAGTACTTATGAAACCTAGATTTTTTTATACAGCAACAAGATGATGCTTTATACCTAATTAACTACCAATAATACGTAATAATTGTCCACACATCCAAGCCATATAAGTCCCTAGGGCATAACCTAATACCGCGAGTAATACACCTACGGGTGCTAATGACGGATGAAATGCCGAAGCAATAACAGGGGCAGATGCTGCGCCACCAATATTTGCTTTACTTCCTACCGCTAAATAAAAGATTGGTGCTTTGATAAGTCGGCCAACAGCAAAGAGTAAAATAACGTGTATTGCCATCCAGATTAAGCCAATCACAACATATTTGGGTGCTTCAGCTATCTGCGTAATATCCATATGTAAACCAATCGTTGCCACAAGAATATATAAGAAGCTGCTACCCACTTTAGAAGCACCAGCAGATTCAAGTTGTCTGACTCTGGTAAAAGATAATGTCAAACCAATAGACGTTACTAAAACAATAATCCAAAATAATTTACTGTGTAAGCTGAATTTTTTTAGTTCTGGGAAGTTTTGCTGGAAAAAAGGTACTAACAAATCCGCCGCAAAATGGGCAAGGCCTGCAGCACCAAATGCAACAGCAATAATAAGCATAAAGTCTTTCAACTCTGGCGTACGCTTGTTTTCTTTTTCAAAAGCTTCAACATCAGCAATTAATTTATCGATACCCGAGGTATCTGCACCGCTTTTAGCATCAATTGCTTTATGGTTAGCTGCAATATATAAAAGACAAGCCATCCAAATATTGGCCACGACAATGTCGACAGTAACCATAATGGTGAATATTCTACCGTCGGCTTCATAAATCTCTTTCATTGCCAGCATATTAGCGCCGCCGCCAATCCAGCTACCCGCAAGAGCGGCCATACCACGCCAAACAGCTTCAGGGCCTGTAACACCGATAAGTTCTGGCCAGACAGCAGAAACAAGTAACAAGGCAATTGGACCACCAATAACAACACCGACGGTACCCGTTAGAAACATAATAATGGCTTTACTACCAAGCCCTGCTATGGCCTTGATATCAATGCTTAATGTTAGCAGGACTAAACAAGCAGGAAGAAGAAAGTATTTCGCGACTTCATCAACCTGACTAACATCAGCACTGACTATGCCAAAAGTATTTAAAAAAGAAGGTAATAAATAGCACATTAACAACGCCGGTACATATTTATAAAACTTTTGGCAGGCAGGATTTTTACTACTAGAAGTATAAAATACCAACCCTAAAATAAGCGCCAAAAGTCCTAATACTACTGCATCATTGGTAACGAGTGGCGCATTAGCCACAATATTTTCTTGCATCATTTTGCCTTTTATCTATATTTTTATTATTTTATTTTTGTTTTTACTGACGTAAAAAATCTAGTGAAGTACGTTATTATCGATATCAATATTTTCAAGTTGAATCTTTAATATTTTCGCTGCGGGGTCTTTTGGACATTGCTCTACGAAGTAACGATAATCATCGACAGCCACTTTAAAACAATCAAGCTGATGCAGCAAGAAACCGCGGTCTCTACGTTGTAACGGATCGTCAGGATTTAGTGACAAAATGATATCCACACAGGTTAATGCCTTATCAAATGCCTGCTCATGAATCAAAGCGTTCTTCAGTGCTGATAGGTGTTCAACCAAAGCGACATTGTCATTAATTGCTTTTAACTCTTGCTCCCCTGGATCGCCTACTAATTCGTCCAAACGAACTTCCAGTTCTGTCCAGTCCAATGACTCCCCAGTAATGGCATCAAAAATGATAGCGTATTGCTCATCACAACACAGACGTACCATAATTTTGTTTGGAATAAAGACTAAGTCTGTTTCAAAACCACACGCAGTAATGATCTCTTTAACTACTGTCTCTTATACACATCTCCGAGC
>OJEO01000599.1_pt1 | contig 12627 bp, 11 predicted proteins | sample 1593621 | NCBI WGS metagenome assembly OJEO01 (sample SAMN05416875, study PRJEB24817) | seawater metagenome | isolation source: Sea water | place: Canada:Atlantic | collected 2013-11
CAACCGCTTGCAACATCTTAGAACCGTGCTTAATAATGCCGCTCTTTTCAGAATCGGTTCCCACCATAAAGCCCGTGGTATTGTGCAAGAATAAAAGTGAAATCTGGTTTTGATCACACAGCTGAATAAACTGCGCCGCTTTGTTCGCGCCTTTCGCAGTGATCGGACCATTATTACCAATGATACCAACCGCATGCCCTACAATCTTAATGAAACCGCACACCGTTTGAATATCGAAGTCGGGTTTAAAATCTTGAAAATTACTGCCATCAGCAATGCGCGCAACCACTTCGCGAACATCGTAAGGCTTCTTAGAATCGCAAGGCACAACACCTAATAATTCGTCTGCACTATAAAGAGGTTCGTCATAGGTTTTTTCAGTGCGACTTCCTACACCCCCAGAAAGTTGATCATTCCACGGCAGACCCGCCATCACCTCACGCGCAATACGCACACCATCGGCATCGTCTTCAGCTAAATAATCAGCCGTACCCGCGTCATAAGCATGTAACTCAGCGCCACCTAATTCTTCATCCGTAGCAATCTCACCGGTTGCTGCTTTCAAAAGTGGTGGCCCCGCTAAAAACATTTTTGTTTTATTTCGAACCGCAATAATAAAATCTGAAAGACCCGGCTGATACGCACCACCCGCCGTCGCATTGCCGTGCACCACCGTAATTTGTGGAATGCCTGCCGCCGATAAACGTGCTTGGTTTGCAAACGCCTGAGCGCCCGGAACAAACACGTCGGTCGCGTACTGCAAATTAGCACCACCGGATTCTGCCAAGGTAATAATCGGCAATTTATTTGCACGGGCAATTTCTTGAATCCGTAACGTTTTATCCAAACCCGCAGGAGAAATTGTGCCGCCTTTAATTGCGCTATTGTTCACCTGAATCATGCAACGTGCGCCCGCAACATAACCGATGCCCGCGATAATACCGCCACCCGCTCCGCTGCCGTCTTTATCGTCGTGCATTTTTAAACCAGCAAGCGAGCATAATTCTAAAAAATTAGAACCACTATCTAACAACAAATTTAAGCGTTCACGCGGTAACAGTTTTCCACGCTTACGAAATTTTTCTTTCGCTTGCTCCGCTTTTTCTAAAACCTTAGTCTCTACCGCGCGAAACTCATCAATCGCCACCTGCATGGCGGCACAATTGTTAGCAAACTCTTCGCTATGGGTTGCAATTTCTGAAATTAAAATAGCCATTACGCTGCCCCATTCTCATTGTTGTTTTTATTGGAATCTGAATTGACTGATTCAATCATCGCTTTGTAATCTTCTTCGGCTTGTTTCGCCATTTCAGCAGGAACCGCAATCGGCATATCCAACAACTGTTGAGCCATCGCTTTACCTTGCGGATCAATGCGTAAACTTGCGATACCACCACCACCGAGTGCTTGTTCTAACATCAAGTTAAAAGCACCCAAACCGGGTAGTGAATATAATTTCACATCACTTTTTTCACTCATGATGTGTGATAAGTATTCACGAATTTTTTCTGGCTGCAGCGCATTTTGAATGTACGGTAAGTACGCAGGATCACGGGCTAAAATACCCACATTACAATGGTCACCTTTATCACCACTGCGCGCCATGGCAAGATTGATTAGTGACGTGCTTGTTTCACAAAGAGCGGCATCACAACCTTCTAATTCTTTAACAGCACCTGCTTGAACCAATGCCTTGGAAGCAGTGGCAAAATCTTCTAACGAATCACCTTCAGCAATCGCAACAGCCGTTGACTTGCCATCTAAATTAAACGACACAGCAATTTGATCTTTAGGCCATAAAAAAGAGAACAAACGAATCATCGGGCTAGGCTTTGGACGACCGCCCACTAAACCGGTTAACCCAGGTGCCATGGCCGTAGCGGCTTGAGCAATCTCACGGGCAAAAATAGCTAAAGCTTTTTTATCTTGATGATGAGCAGCAATTTTAACCACCACTTCGCGATTATCTAAGGCACGCGCATGCGCACCATAAGTTGTTTCACTGCCTAAGATTTCAATATCCGTCGCGGTAAAATTATCTAAACCCATGGCGTTAAAAATAAAACTTACACGCTCAATAATACTTTCAGCAACACGCTGACCTTTCTCTACTGCCTGGCGGCCACCAATCATAACCGACGCATTACAACGATAACCGTCCATGTAAGTCGCGCTGACTTTATAATGATCCGAAGGCGCTCGGCCTTTTGCACCCGAAACTAAAACATGACCTTCATCCAGCTGCTCTAATTCAACTTGAGTAAAATCACAGATCACATCGGGTAATAAATATTGCGAAGGATCGCCAATTTCGTACAGCACTTGTTCGCCAACCGTGCCAACAGAAATCAAACCGCCCGTCCCTTCTGGTTTACTCACAATAAACGAGCCATCGGCAACGCATTCAACAATCGGGAATCCCATATTGGCGTAACCCGCTTGTACTAGCTGCCAGTCGGTAAAATTACCACCGGTGCACTGCGCGCCACATTCAATCACGTGACCTGCCAATGAACCTTGGGCAAGTTGATCGTAATCGGTTTCAGACCAATCAAATTCATGCATTAATGGCCCAAGCACAACCGCGCTATCCACCACGCGGCCGGTTATAACAATATCAGCACCGGCGTTTAACGCATCGCGTACCGCGCTTGCGCCTAAATAACTGTTTACGCTCAAACACTGCTCGGGGAACTCTTCACCAGAGAACATTTCAACCACGCCAGCTTCTACAAATTCTTGCTGACACTTAACTAAATTGTCACCTTCTACCGCGGCAACTTTTAAATCGATACCGGCTTTATCAATCGCTGCCTGCAACGCCGCCACACAGCCACTTACGTTCACGCCACCGGCGTTACTCACAACCTTTATACCCTGCTCAGCAATCGGCTTCAGCAAGCGCTCTAAGGTCATTACAAAATCAGGAGCAAAACCCGCTTCTGGGTTCTTCATCCGTGCGCCAGCCATAATCGACATGGTCACTTCGGCTAGGTAATCAAATACCAAATAATCCAACTGGCCTTTGTGAACCAATTGCTGCGCCGCCATCGAGGTATCACCCCAAAACGCCGAGGCACAACCAATACGTATTTTCTTTTCAGTCATATTTTCAGTCATCTGCTTAGTCATCTGCTTAGTAGCTGGTTTAATCATTTAGAGACCTTCAACACACAGGTGTAATTTCAATACCCAGAGAGTACCAAGCAAGCGCTTGGTTTGTAAAGTATTCGCTTCAATGGTATCTATATAAAAAGGCAAACATCTTTATAATAGCCAGCTAATACTATTCGGCTTTTAACACGTTATTTATTACCTTCCAGGCCCCTGTAATTTTATGCTAAAGCAAAAGAAACAACTCTCTGCTGACCACCAAGCCTTAATCGATCAAGGCGTGGTCAATGCTCCCGATAGCGCTAAAGGCCGCCTACTACAAGCAGCAGCCACCCTGTTTAAAGAAAAAGGTTACGAACGCACTACGGTCAGAGATTTGGGCAAAGCCGTTGGCATTCAATCGGGTAGCTTGTTTCATCACTACCCGAACAAAGAAGCGATCCTTCGAGCGGTTATGGAAGAAACCATTATTCTCAATACCGAATTAATGAAAGCCGCACTGGCGCAAAGCAATGATCCTGCGGAAAAAGTGTTAGCCCTTATTCGCTGCGAGCTGAACTCTATTCTGGGAGAAACCGGAGCTGCGATGACGGTATTGGTTTACGAATGGCGTTCGCTTAAAGAAGAAAGTCAACTTGAAATACTCAAGCTGCGTGATATTTATGAAAGTTTATGGATCAACACATTAAGCGTCGCACAAGAAGCAGGATCGGTAGTGATTGATCCTGCGGTACTGCGCCGCTTATTAACCGGCGCCTTAAGCTGGACAGTAAATTGGTATCGCCAAGAAGGCGATTTAACCGTAGAACAACTGGCGCAAATGGCGCTAAGCCTCGCTATTAAGCCTAGCTAGCGCATTGAATCAATTAAATATTTAAATAAGCCATTGAATTTACTGGGGTTTTTGTTAACTTAGGCACGAATAAGCAAAGTGCCGCGAATATCCTCAATTGCCTGTTGACAATAAGGGCTCTACTCTGGATAATTCACGCCCTTATTTTCAAGTTAATAATTCCTAAAGGAGCCGACTATGGCAAATTCCGCTGGATCGAAAAAACGCGCACGCCAGGCTGTTGTACGTCGCTCTCGTAACGTAAGCCTTCGTTCTATGGTTCGTACTTCTATCAAGAAAGTACAAACTGGTATCGACGCAAAAAGCTATGACGATGCACAAGTTGCATTGACAAATGCTATGCCTTACATCGACAAGATGGTAAACAAAGGCATCTTGCACAAGAACAAAGCTGCTCGTACAAAGAGCCGTTTGAATGCTGCAGTTTTAGCTCTTAAAGCTTAATCTCCAGAATTCAAATTAAGGCAAACCTACTCAGCGGAGTAAGTTTAAGCCTTAAACAAAAAAACCAGCTACGGCTGGTTTTTTTGTGTCTCACAACTTGAAACAAATGAAAGCGTAACGATTATTTCGCTGGCCCAACCGCATAGTGAGCCAATCTGTTACCAGCCAATAAAGCCGCAACAAAAATTAAAATATCTTCATTGCCTGTCATAATATTTAATAAAGCTGGTCCTGGGCATAAACCGACCATTCCCCAGCCAATACCAAACATTGCTGCACCGCTAAAAAGGCGAGCATCTAATACTGTTAAACTAGGTTTATGAAAAATATTATGAAACCAAGGCTGTTTCATCTTATTCGAGAAAGCGTTGGCGATCGCAAAAATAACAATTGCCGATACCATCACCGCCATTAACGCAGGCTGCCAATCGCCAAATAAATCTAAAAAACCACGAACTTTTTCTGGGTTATTCATACCAGAAACTAACAGACCTAAACCAAAAAGAATTCCTGCTGATAAAGGAGCAACTGCCTTCATTAAATTGCGGTTCATTTTATACTCCCCAACTATTCGTTATATTATTCATCACTAAAACTGTCAGCACACCAAAGGCAATAAAAGTTCCAGTAGCGACCATAGAGCGAATGGATAATCGACCGTTACCACAAACACCATGCCCCGAAGTACAACCATTCCCAATATAAGTTCCAAAGCCAACAAAAATACCCGCAATAGAAAGAATCAGCTTATTGTCTGTCATTTGCATATCGGGGGTTCCAGCAAAAAAAACATAAAATGGATAAGCCACCAACAAGCCAATAAAAAAATACATGCTCCAAGAACGGTGACCTTGTCGCAATAAAAATAAGTTGGCTACAACACCAGATATTCCACTGATACGACCAACGCCTAGCCACAATAGCGATGCAGCGATACCGATTAAAGCGCCACCTGCCAGCTCATTCAACATAATTACTAAATTCCATAGGCCTAAAAATCAGACGATTGTAGCATATTCCAAAAGCGTTATATTATGCTAACTCCAGTTCCTTAGATTATTTTCAGCGGTCTTTAGAATAATATTTCATAATCTTACTATTGGTACTTTGTACTGTTTTATAGTGCTTTCAAATAGTTATTAAGGACCATGCCATAATCTTTACACTCCATTACTTGCCCACCTTTGGTAAGTGTGGATTAATAACACATCTATAACAGCAAGTATTACCAAACAGGTTTAGCCCGTGACAATAAAGCACCTTTTGGCGCTCTTTATTATTATCAGTAATACGCTTATTAACAGCGTATGGGCATCTGTGCATTTAATAAGTAACGAACACAGTTCTATCGAAACACCTCACCTGCATATTGTCAGTAATTTAAAATCGTTCCTTAACTTTGGCCAAGACCTTGACCAACCCTTGAGTGATTCCAATCAAAGCAACTCTTTAAACGCTTCTTCAGATGGTATTTTCGATAACGACAATAGTAACTATGGTGAAAGTGAAGAATCTCATTTCCATGTCTTCAGCGATTTAACCACTCAAACTTCGGGCACCGATAGCCTGAAAACCAACCTTTCAATCAGTGCTACCACTACCCGCTATCGCACCCTAACATACAGCCCACCAACGCCCCCTCCTGCCGTACAGTCATAGATACCCTATTTTATTTATATACATTTATTTAATAATTTTTATGTCATAGCTTAGTGCTGTGTGGGAAATATTTATGCACATTAGAAAAGCAACAACGCTGTTTGCTGTTATCGCGAGCCTGTCGATCAATATGTTGATCAGCAACGTTGCGGTTGCCAGCCTTTTTGATAAGCAATCAGAGACGCTTCCGGATAAACAATCGAATACAACACAGAATACAAAAGGCACGCTAACTCTCAAGCAAGCCTTACAGAGTACTCTTGATAACAACCCTGAATTAAACCTCTATCCCCTTTATCTGCGGAAGGCAGAAGCCGATCTACAACAGGCCGATACTTACCCCGTACCCGAAGGTGAAATAGAAATATCAAAAGACGAGGCCAGCTTAACGCTTAGTCAAAGTTTTGAACTGGGCAAAAAACGTACTCGCCGCATGGGTTTTAGTAATGCCAAGCAACAGCAACTACAAGCTGAGTTTGCCATCACCCGCCTTGATGCCTTGGCTGAAACCAGTCGTCGTTTCTACCAACTGCTGGCACTGCAAAAACAAAGCAGCGTTTTAGAAACACGCATCGGGCAAGAAAAAAGAGCGCTAACAATTATTAACCAGCGCGCTAATGCGGGCGCGGTATTACAAGCCGATGTTGCCAATATGGCATTACGCTTAGCGCGCTCGAAAAATACCTTAGAGCAATTAAGATTTAGCATTGATGATGCCAAATCTTACTTAGCATTAATGTGGCTGGGCACGGGTAATGACATCAACCACATCAGCGGCAACCTCGCTAATTTACCAACGCTTCCCAACGAGGAGCAATTAGCAGAACGCATCAACAACGGCTTAGAACAACTGCCCGATTACCAACTGCAAGTAGCTTTATTGAGCATAGCGGAAAGCCAATTACGCTTAGCCCAAGCAAGCGGCCAAGCGGATTTTAATCTTGGCTTTGGCATTACTCACGACAGAAACACCGACGATCAATCGTTAATTCTAACCGCCTCGATGCCGTTGAATTTTCTAAGCGTAGGTGGCAATCCCAATCGTGGGCGAATCAACAGTGCCCAAGCGCAACAGCAAGTTAGCCTCGAGCAGGTGGAATCAAAACGACAAGAGTTGAAACTAGCACTTGCTCGTATTCAACAAAATTTAATAAAAAATATCCAACTCGCTAAGCGCATTAATACCGAACTGCTGCCATTAGCGGTAGACGTACTAAGCAGTACGCAAAAAGCCTATCGCCAAGGTCAGTATCGAGTTTCACAATGGATCGATGCGCAAAACCAAGTTTTTAATTTAGAACACGATTTAATCAATAGCCATGTGCGCATTTTCAACCAGGTGTTAGAACTGGAACGTACTTTAGGCCAATCAATTGTTAGCGATCAATAAGGAATTACCAATGAAAAATACACACTCAACAGCGCTACGTTTATTACTCGTCTTGTGTTTGTTTGGCTTACATCCAGCATTTTCTACCGCTAGCGATGAACACGATCACGCAGACGCCAACGACTCTGAAGAAGGAGGTCATGCTGAAAGCACGACCATCAGCGATTATTATATTCAAGCCTCCGGCATTCAATCTGCCAGCGCTGGCCCACAAACCATCACCCGCACAGATACCTTGTTCGGCGTTATTAGCCCTATACAAGATCAAGTATTCAACCTGCACGCGTCTTACCCAAGCTTGGTAAAAAAAGTATTAGTGCAAGTCGGTGATCAGGTAAAACAAGGACAGGTTTTAGCGCGCCTGACTAACATTCAGACCTTGCAAACCTACTCACTCAAAAGCCCTGCTAACGGTGAAGTCACTGCACGCTCGGTTAATACGGGTGATCGCGTAGACGCCGAGGCTATTTTACAAATCAGTGATTTATCCACCGTATGGGTCAACCTTTCTGCCTTTCCTGAAAACATTGAGCGTCTAAAAAAAGGTCAAAATGTCAGCATTTATGACCTGCATGATCATGAACATTCTCTAGGAAAAATAAGCTATATTGCACCGCTTATGAGTGGTGGCCACATTGCTCGCGCACGTGTAATTATCAATAATAATGAGGGGCATTGGCGCCCAGGCATGCACGTTAAAGGCGATGTAGAAATATCCAAACGCCAAGTTCCCATGGCCGTTAGTATTAATGCATTACAAACCTTCGAAGAAAAAACTGTGGTATTCACACGCCACGACAATACCTTTGAAGTAGCTCCTATTGTTGTTGGAAAAAAAGACAAAAACTGGGTAGAAGTCGTATCAGGTTTAAAATTAAATTCTGAATATGTCAGCGAAAATAGTTTTTTAATTAAAGCGGATATTTTGAAGAGTGGTGCTAGCCATGCTCATTAATCAACTCATCACCTTCGCCATTCAAAAACGCTGGTTAGTATTAGTACTGACTTTGTTATTAGCCGCATTGGGGGTTTATAAAACAACCCAACTTCCAATTGATGCTGTGCCCGACATTACCAATATTCAGGTTCAAATAAACAGCTCAGCACCAGGCTATTCTCCGCTCGAAGCCGAACAGCGCATCAGTTACAGCATTGAAAATGCCATGGCAGGTATTCCTAGACTGGATTATACCCGCTCGCTTTCGCGCTATGGCCTTTCACAAGTGACGGTTATTTTTGAAGAAGGCACCGATATTTATTGGGCGCGCCAGCAAATCAGCGAGCGTTTACAAGGTATTCAAGGTGAACTACCTGCTAATATAGAACCCAAACTCGGCCCAGTTGCCAGTGGTTTAGGAGAGATATTTACCTATGCCGTGCAAGCAAAACCCGATGCACTAACCGATAGCGGACAGCCCTACAGAGCGGAAGATTTAAGAACCATTCAAGACTGGATCATTCGCCCGCAATTGGTAAAAGTAAAAGGCATTACCGAGATAAATAGCATTGGCGGCTACGCTCGTGAATACCAAGTCGCTCCGATTCCGGGAAAACTATTTGCCTATAAAGTAACCCTTGCCGACCTAGTAAATACTTTGGAAAAAAATAACCAAAACTCAGGGGCAGGTTATATAGAGCGCAACGGCGAACAATGGTTAATTCGCTCACCAGGGCAGCTCAATAATCTCGTAGACATTGCAGAATTAGTTGTGACACGCCGCGACGATGCACCGGTTCGCATTAAAGACTTAGCTAACGTTAAATACGGCAAAGAATTAAGAACCGGCTCTGCTACCTTCGAAGGTGAGGAAACCGTTTTAGGTACCGCCTTTATGCTACTGGGTGAAAACAGCCGTACTGTGTCTAAAGCTGTGGCGAAAAAGTTGACGGAAATTAATGACTTTTTACCACCGGGTATTCAAGCCGTTCCGCTATACGATCGTACAACCTTAGTCGATAAAACCATCGACACCGTGCGCACCAATTTATTTGAAGGGGCGGTATTAGTAATCGCTGTTTTATTCGCCTTGCTGGGTAATATTCGTGCCGCCTTTATTGTCGCGCTGGTGATTCCATTAAGCATGTTATTCGCCATTACCGGCATGGCGATGAACCGAGTATCAGGAAATCTGATGAGCTTAGGTGCCATTGATTTTGGCATCATCGTTGATGGCGCGGTTATCGTGGTAGAAAACGCATTACGCCGCTTAGGCTTAGCGCAGAAAAAACATGGCCGTTTATTAACACTGCAAGAACGGTTGTTAGAAGTAAATGAAAGCACCAAGGAAGTTTTTAGCCCTGCAGTATTTGGTATGTTAATTATTATGCTGGTGTACTTACCTATTTTCGCCCTCAGCGGCATTGAAGGAAAAATGTTTCACCCAATGGCCTTTACCGTGGTTGCAGCATTACTTGGGGCGCTACTATTCTCTATAACTTTTGTGCCTGCTGCTATTGCGATTTTTGTGTCTGGCACTGTGAACGAAGAAGAAAACTGGCTAATGAAAAAAGCACGGAAAATATATCAGCCACTGTTAAAAACTTCGCTAAAACACAGTGTATTTGTGTTTATCGCAGCAGTTTTTTTATTAACAGCGAGTGCTTATCAATCGACTCGAATGGGCAGTGAGTTTTTGCCGCAACTGGATGAACACGACATTGCCCTTCACGCGATGCGTATTCCCGGCACAGGCATTGCTCAGGCGACCGAAATGCAGTTGCTGTTAGAAAAACGTATTATGCAAATTCCAGAAATAAAGCAGGTGTTTTCTAAAATAGGCACAGCAGAAATTGCCAACGATCCGATGCCACCTAATGTTGCCGATACTTTTTTAATTCTTAAAGAAACAAAAGATTGGCCTAATCCTAATAAACCCAAACAACAACTAGTTGATGAAATTCGCTTAGCCATCGAAGAATTACCGGGTAATAACTATGAGCTAACTCAACCGATTGAAATGCGTTTTAACGAACTCATCTCGGGAGTGCGCGCCGATGTGGCGTTAAGAATTTACGGTGACGAGTTAGATACCTTGGCAGAAGTTGGCGCTAACGTTTCGCAGCTGCTTGCAAAAGTATCTGGCGGCGTTGATGTACGCATGGAACAAGCCGATGGTTTACCGATGATTTCGGTTGAGCCACAGCGAGATCATTTAGCGCTATTAGGATTATCGGTAGCCGATGTGCAAGACACGTTACGCAGCGCTATCAGTGGAATTGAAACGGGATTAATTTATGAAGGCGATCGCCGTTTTAAATTGCTGGTGCGAATGGACGAAAGCTTAAGCAAAGACCCTGAAGCGTTAGCGCAAATTCCCGTTGCCATTCCAAACCCTAGCCCGTTTTTGGCGATCGATAAAGAGGATGAAGCTGAGCTTTTATATGTCCCCCTTGGTGAAGTGGCTCATATTAAAGAAATAGAAGGCCCCAATCAAATAAACCGCCGTAGCGGTAAACGAAATATTGTTGTCAGTGCTAACGTTGAAGGCCGCGACCTAGGTTCTTTCATTGCCGAAACTCAAGAGCTGATGCGCACTGATTTAAAACTGCCCTCGGGTTATTGGCTAGAGTATGGCGGTACGTTTGAGCAGTTAGAATCGGCCAGCCAACGCTTGAGTATTGTTGTACCAATAACGCTACTATTGATTTTAGGTTTGCTTTACAGCGCCTTCGGTTCAGTACGCGATACACTGATTATTTTTACTGGCGTACCGCTAGCACTTACTGGCGGCATCATTGCGTTAACACTGAGAGACATGCCGCTATCGATTTCTGCTGGGGTGGGTTTTATCGCGCTGTCTGGAGTCGCTGTATTAAACGGTGTGGTGATGTTGTCGTTTATTAAAGAGTTGCGTGAGAGTGGTTTAGAGCTTGCTCAAGCGGTATGGCAAGGTGCCAGTCAACGCTTACGACCTGTATTAATGACGGCATTGGTGGCTAGTTTAGGTTTTGTACCCATGGCATTTAATACCGGCACAGGTGCAGAAGTTCAAAGACCGTTAGCGACCGTGGTAATTGGCGGGATTATTTCTTCGACGTTATTAACCTTGGTGGTATTACCAACACTTTATCAGTGGGTTCATTCTCGTTTTGCTTTTAAGCAAGGTGAAAAATAAGCAGAAACAAAAAAGGCCCAGTCATTTAATGATTGGGCCTTTTTGTTTAACGTATGAGACTTATTAATGACTCATGAGCTGCAAATATTGTATTTTCGCATCAAATAAGACAGAATAATGAGCCGCAAATGAAATCTTTATGGGTCATATGATATTTGATTCCGTAGAAGCATTTCAAAATGCGTTTGGTCCTCATGCCGATAAAATAATGTCTGATCTTCCTAACTTCACGAACACACAACCTCAAATTCAAATTAGTGACATAAGAATTTAACGAATCGGTTAGCTGGAGCTCTCTTCCAGCTGATTCCCACCCAAGCCCTTTATTGCAAACACTAACGAGACACCCATCTTAACCTGTTAAAATTTCTTCTAGCGTAACAAGCAGTTACGAAGAGAAAACACCTACTACCCAGATGGCCAGCTCGCTGAGACCCACGCCCAACACAGCCTTTACCAAGGCTTAAAACTGATCAGTCAGTACGATGTATCTGAAAATAATTCGTTAAGCCTGAACGCTAACTACCAATTCGCTTCTTCTAACTCAGGAGTTATGAACATAGGTCGTCGTGCTTATGGCGAAGACGATACCGCCAATAACACCCAAACCTACTACCACACCGATAGCCTAGGCAGCGTATTAGCCACCTCGAAAGCGAATAAATCCATCGCCGCGCGTTACGACTACAATGCGTGGGGTAAAGAACTTAACAATACCGATACCTCAGATAACCCAATCGGCCGCTCTTTCTTAGAAAATGGCCACCAAATGGATCGGGAGAGTGAAAACAAAACTGGGCTGATTTATGCGAATGCGCGTTATTTAGATCCGGATACGGGTAGATTCTTAAGTTTTGATCCGTTTGAGGGGTATGACGAAAAGCCGATTTCACTGCATCGCTATATGTATGCGTATCAGAATCCGGTGCGTTATACCGATCCAACAGGAAAAGTCCCCGTTTTAGATGAAGTTAGACAAGGGTTATCTAATGTTGGTGTGTAGTGGTCAACAAAATCTGGTCACAAGTTAAGAGGCAAGTTTATATCTTGCC
>OJEO01000604.1_pt1 | contig 12523 bp, 9 predicted proteins | sample 1593621 | NCBI WGS metagenome assembly OJEO01 (sample SAMN05416875, study PRJEB24817) | seawater metagenome | isolation source: Sea water | place: Canada:Atlantic | collected 2013-11
GAGGTCTCGTGGGCTCGGAGATGTGTATAAGAGACAGACTTAAAATCACTTACATTCAATAACTTACTTCTTTAATGATAAAATAACAAGCAAGATATGATGACAAAATACATTTAAATGCGTTTACTTAGAGTTTAATACGCTGTGAATAGATATTTAGTTCACGAGTTAAACAAGTATTCATAAGGAGAACAAAAGATTAAGTAACGCTTTACACAGCAAACTGGCATTAAATAACTCATCACATCACTTGTTGTAGGCCGAGCTATAAAATGTCATGCTCAACTTCGATCACCTTGTATTCAGTTCTATGTAAACTTTATAAAAAACAACTAAGTGAACTTAAATTATGATAAACCTGATAAAACCTTATCTTATTCAAGCACTGCTTAGTGATTTTCTCGTCGAGTCAAAACGTAAGTACGCTGATAGAAAACGTATTAAAAGTAACTTAAATCATCAAGTAACGGTTTACCTTGCTATAGATGACCCTTACAGCTATTTGCTACTGCAAACTCTCACTGAGTTACAGCACAGATATCAAATAGAATTTGACTTCAGGACTGTACTTAACAAGCAAACAGCAATGTTTCCCGCACCCGAATTATGGGCAGACAATGCATTCCAAGACAGTGTATTTCTAGCAGAGCTTTACCAGCTAAGTTTTCCAGCAAAGCCGCCTGAAATGAGCGAGCACCAAATTTTAACGGCAACAGCTCAGCTACTTCACAATGAATTACAACCGGGATATTTACCCCAAGCACTCGAAATATTTTCAAGCTACTGGCAAGGAGACAAAAATGCGTTAGTCTCTTTGATTGACCCCGTAATACAAGATCATAGCGAATGTTATCAGCAACATTTAAGCAGTAACGAAACAATGTTAAAGCAGCATGGGCATTATCAATCAGCTATGCTCAATTATGGTGGTGAGTGGTATTGGGGAGTCGACCGTTTACAGTATTTAGAAAGGCGCTTAAATAATTTACACCTGTCGGCTGGTCAAAATGTTCTTTTTGACCAAACCCATAAAATTCATCAATCAGACAATGCATTACCAGTTACCAATGATGAAAAATCGCCTTTAATTATGTATTGGTCAATACGCAGTCCATATTCATATATTGGCTTGTTACGGGCAAAACGTTTAGCGGCTCACTTTCAAGTTCCCCTAGTGGTAAAACCAATACTACCTATGGTGATGCGACGTATGATGGTACCCAAAAGCAAACGTATGTACATTTTACATGACGTAAAGCGTGAATCATCAGCCCTTAGTATTCCCTTTGGCAAAGTAGCCGACCCGTTAGGAAAAGGCGTAGAGCGTTGCTATGCCCTGTTTGAATACGCTAGTGTTAAACAATTAGACATTGAATTTTTATTAACCTACGCACAAGCCGTTTGGTCAAAAGGAATATGTTCTGAAACTGATGCAGGATTAAAGCTTATTGTTGAACAATCGGGGCTTAATTGGTTTGAAGCTAAACAATACCTCAACGATGACAACTGGAAAATTTGGGCTCAAAGCAACTTGCTTTGCTTATATCAACATAATAAATGGGGAGTGCCTAGTTTTACTTTTGAAAATACCACGGTATTTGGGCAAGATAGATTATTACAAATACAACAGGCGATAGTATCTTCACAACAAAAAGATTAACGCTAATAGAGATTATTAGCGTGATAAATACCGCTTACTGCTGTTAATACCGTGATTTTAGCTCATATGCTGCTGTTGTCGTTTTAATGACTTGTTTTTAGTGATTGATTGAGTTTGATCAGCCGCATAAAGATTGAGCCCGTTAAAGAGACTTTTTAATTTCGTTGCCTCGTAGTCTAATTCAATTTTTTCAATAACGAGCGTATGCTTTTCCGGAAACAATGCTTCCACGGATTGCGAAATTAGCTCGAATAATTTCTTCAAACTAATTTTATGGATTTGCCCTGTTTTGTTATAGATCCATTCGGTGATCGCCATAAAGTCATCAAACGGTTCGTCTGACAATATATGGGGTAAAGCGTATTTAAAACGGCCTGAGTTACCGATCATGTCCCAATAGCGCGCAAAACGGTTAATGCGTTGCATTGTGCTAAAGCTCACCCTATCTGTGCTTAATATATTAAAGGGAGGCAGTGGGTTAAAACGTAAATCGAATGCTTCTGTATGCCTTATTATGGGGCTACCTTTCAATCGTTTGAGAATACCCATTTGAATTTCATGTGGACGACAATGATAAAGTTGGTTGAAGCTATTTTTAAAGGTGTCGAAGGTTTCTCCTGGTAAGCCAAAGATAAGATCAGCATGAATATGTGCCGAGGTATTATCTCGTAACCACAGTAAGTTTTCTTTTGATTTAGCATTATTTTGCTTACGGCTGATATTCTTTTGAACTTCAGTGTTAAAGGTTTGTATGCCGATTTCAAACTGTAAACTGCCCTCAGGAAACTGCGCTAACAACTCTTTTAGCTTTCTAGGCAGGTGATCAGGTACTACTTCAAAGTGAAGATAAAGGTCGTCAGTCATTTTGTCTAAGAAGAACTGCATAATTTGCATGGTGGTATTTATGTTTAGATTAAAAGTTCTATCGATAAATTTAAAGTTTCTGGCGCCCCGTTGATAGAGGATTTCCATTTGCTCAAGAAAGGTGGTCAACTCAAATGGAGTGGACGATTTATCTAAAGACGATAAACAAAATTCACATTTAAACGGGCAACCGCGAGATGCTTCCACATATAGCAGCCGATGCTTTAAATCTTCATCGGTATAATACTCATACGGCAATGCTATTTCTGCTAACGGAACAGGTTTAGAGTTAAGCACTTTTTTATCGGGTGGTGTTTCATTGATAATATCTTTACACAGTTGGTAAAAACTTATATCTGCCGGTCCCGTTAAGACATAATCTGCACAGGCAACAATTGCTTGTTGCTCCGTTTCATAGCTCACTTCTGGGCCGCCTAAAACAATGGTAATTTCTGGCGCTATCACTTTTAACAAGTTAACCACATCAGTGGTTTCAACGATGTTCCAGATATAGACACCAAAGCCGACAATATCAGGTTTCGATGCTAATATTTGTTCAACTATATCAATGGCACGAGTTTGGATAATAAATTCTTTTATTTCACAATATTGCTGTAACTCTTTTAAGTTCGCGTAAAGGTAACGTAAACCAAAACTGGTATGGAAGAACCTTGCGTTGAGTGTCGCAAGTACAATTTTAGGAGAGGCTTTATCAATTTTATGGCTGCTTTGAGCAATACCCGCAGTACTTTCTTCTATCAACGCTGATTTCAGCGATTCAGATTGGATTAAATCAAGCGTACTATTCTCTGTGAACGGGATCTGCGTAACGCTTAATTCTGGATGATTTTTTTGCTTTGCCATACTAGATTTAAATACCTTGGATTAAAGACCGCTACTGATGATGCGATAATTATACGGTGATTGCTGACGTTATGCAGAAATATTGTTGATGCAAGCAATAGAGCTGATTAATTATTTTGTTAAGCCTTAACCATTAAATTGTTCAAATTTTGTTAACAACTCAGAGGCTATTTTATTTTGCCCTTTCACTTTTAAGACATCGATAATACATTCGATAGTACACAGACCACCTCTAGGTTGATTAGCTCTAAGTTTATATACAGATTCATTTGCTGTTTTCAACGTGATGTGTCGAGCATCTTGTAAATATTGACTGTGATTGAAGATCTTTTTTGACTCCTGCCATGTAGCATCAATAATAATGACATTTTCATATGCTGCAATGTCTGCTGACGATTCGGTCGATGATGATTCGCCCTTAGAATATAACAATACCGCCTCATTATTTTCTATCAATCTCAACAGGTCTTTATTGGGATTTACTCTTTCCCAAACTATACGTTCAACAAATTCACTCGCATTGTCTAAAGCTATAGAGCCAGTATTGGTTGCTCTGTGCAATTCTCGCTCATGTGTCAGTAAAAATATTTTCATTTTTCAATAGGTTTCCACATTATCCGATGTAGGTTTACATGCTCACTTTTTAACAAAAGTGACATTCTGCTCAACATTTGAGTAAGCCGTTCAATCACGTATTCACGTATCTAGCTAAAATAATCGGTTAAAAAATCAATAAAGGCTCTTATTCTAAATGGGAGATAGTCACTGCTTTTATACACAGCGTACATTGGAAGTGAACGCTTTTGCAGATCTGGATAAATTTCAATAAGTTCTTGGTTTTCAAAGTAGTCTTGTACCATCCATTTAGGCATGGCAGCAATCCCCTGGTCTAACAGCGCCATTTTTACAATCATTTCTGGACTATCTGAAGATATGATTTCTTTAACAACACATTTTTCATTATTTAATAACCAGATATTAGATGGATTGCTTAATGAATAAGTAATACATGAATGCTCTTTGATGTCTCTACTCTTTATTGGGGTGCCATATCGCTTCAAATAGACAGGCGATGCGAAATAGCAAAGTTCATGTTCAAGTAGCTTTTTAGCTTTCAAACCAGAATCTTTAAGATGTGAAGCTCGAATAGCAATGTCTATATCATCGTTATAGAGATCGACCAGCTTATCATTGACTGAGATATTAACTGTGACATCGGGGTAAAGAGATAAAAACTTTCCAATAGGCTCAGCTAACTTTTGTGTAGCAAAAGCAGAAGGTGCTGATATTTCTAAATGACCTACAACCTTGTTTAGTTCGTTTTTAAGCCTTAGCTCTGTCTGCGTCATCTGCTCAATCAAACCAAGACAATAGCTTAGGTATTCTTCCCCACTGCTCGTGAGGCGAATTTTACGCGAAGTACGGTGAAAAAGCATGAAGCCAAGCTCGTTTTCTAGCCATGCTATTTTCTTACTCACGGCTCCTTGTGTCATATTAAGCTCGTTAGCGGTACGGGTAAAACTACCTAAACGAGCAACATGGCAAAAGAGTGTTATGCAATTAAATTTATCCACATACATTCCAAATAGGAATACCAATAAGTGCAAATTTAGCATTTATACATCATCTTTGGAATGATTTAATTGGTGTATATATAATCTTTGGAGTTAACGCATGACCTTACTTACTATTTTTTTAGCATTGTTCTTCACCTTCGCAAGTTCAATAAAGATATTGGGCTGGCAGAAATTTATCTTTGCAGCCCAATTGGCTTTTTTCAAAAAATACGGCCTAAATCGAGTACAGATGTTGTTGGTTGGGATCGTTGAACTAATAGCGGCTATCTTACTGATCAGTTCAATCTATATAAGTGATGATATTTTGAACGGCGTTGGCTCTGTGATGATAGCAATAACCTCAATTGGTGCAATTTACTTTCACCTGACTTACGACACCATTAAAGATGCGATACCAGCGCTTATTACATTGACGTTAGCAAGTGTTTTAATTTTTGCCAATAGCGCTTTTTTACAAGTCGTATATTAGGTAATGTGGGAAGTAATTGGTAACTTTTAGAGCAACCAATTTTACCTGTGATGGCTACCTGCTATAACCAAATGAACATTTAAGCGAAAAATAACAGCTGTCGTTGTCACCTGTCATGGTTATTAATTTTCTTCCGCTTCTTGTAGCCATTTAACAATAACAACATACCCAATGCTGCAATCAAATGTTTTAATGTATGACCACTTAAGGCTGTTATTACTTCAAAAATAAACGTGTCAAAATGTTCAAACAGTTTGGCTAAAATATAAGTTAGGAAAAGCCACCAATATCTATTGCCATAACTAAATGTTGGTTTCATAAATAGCAAGATTAACGGTATCGCTATTATTGGTAGAAATTGAACTAGGATATAAAATCGCAAGTCGCCCGCTCCATTACTCTCAGTGTAATGCCAATAAAGCACAGACGCTCCCCCAACGATAAGTAAGGGGTATAACAAACGTTTACCGAGTTCAACACAGAGATATTCGGCAATAATGATCGCGATTAATGCCATAAAAGCCAATGTCATGGGTAATCGATCCCATACTAATGTTCTGTTACTTGGCCAAAGGTGATAATAACTAGAGCCAAAACCAATCAGCAACAGCCCGAGAAATAAGAAACAATAGCCGACTTTCAGTTCATCTATTTTCGATATTTTATTAGAGATATAGAGGCTGTACAGCCCCATAAACCCAACGATAATAAAGGGAATATTAGAAAGCACATTGAAAAAATTAGGAATAGAAAAGATGGTGCGATTATCGGAAAAATTATGATATTCAAGTGACTGCGCTATCGGCTCTTGCAGTAATACAGCCACAGTAATGCATAACAATACGATAAAAATACCGATAATCCCTTTACGGTTATAAATCATTGTCATGTACCTTTTCTCTCGGTCTTTCATCAATATAACTATCCTTGTATAGCAAAATTCTACTATAAAGATAATGTTTAGGCTTTAAAAGACTGTTTGAACAAAACAGTGGTAAAAACGATATCACCAGACAAAAAAAACGCAACTCGTTAAAGTTACAATTTTTAGATGTGGTAGGTAGAAAGGGACGAGTATGAGCACTGATTTCAATCAATAAATTTACCATTACAGTAAATGAATTATCGAAATGAAGTTCACACCCTAAAAATTTTTCCGTAAGAATATTAAAGTACTCTTACGGGTATACATGAGTGAGTATTATATTTGAGGCAGACTTTGAAAACTTAGTTATGCTTCACTAGTAACGCTTAATGAGCTATTCCAGTTTACAGGCCTACCTTAAACAACACTTCTTATATTTCTTTCCACTGCCACACGGACAAGGATCATTGCGACCTGCCATAGGTACTGAACTTACCGGCACACTGTTCTCTAAAATTGTATTTTCGTCATATAGGATATCAGCTAATAAACCGCCTTCACCCATTAACGATTCAAACTCATCAGAGTCTTCGTTTGCCATATTACCGGCTACTTCATCGTCCGAATCATCAACAATCCAAGCGTTTAAGGTATCAACAACATTAAAGTTAGTTTGAATGGCGCCAGATTCAATCAGCGTAGCTGTATCAGCCCTATCCCACGCTTTTACTTCACAGTGTTCAAAGCGTTCTTCATCAAATAAACCTTTGTCACATAGGTCAATAAACTGAGGTCTAAAGTCATCAAGTTGATATTTAATACAAGAGTCTGCTAATACACTAATTAAAAAACTATTGATTGAACTCGGTAGAGCCAAAAATGCAGCTAACCATCGCGTTACATGTTCAACTAATTCAGTCTTATCAATAACCCCTACTTCGTATTGAGCAAACACAGCTTCCATAGCGGATGCTTTACAATACATAGCTTGATGGCCATCAACAATGTAATCACATAACGTTTGTGTACTACCATCGGCCACATTAAAAAATAAGGTTGGTGTTAATTCAGTGAGAGCATCACCAAATATCGCTTCAATGGGTGTTAAAAATGTGTCACTGCGGGCAAATAACTGTAAACACTTTGCTAACGCCGGAGAATATTTTAATTCCGCTAATAATAAAGTACCAAAAAATACAATAGCCTCTTGCTCATCTGTTAACGATGTATCAACTGCGATAAATTGATCCATTAGCCGCTCTAACTCAGGATAAAATACCGACCAATTTACTTTCGCAGCCTCTAGACCTGCAATAGTTAATTCATTGTCATGTGCATTACTTATTGCCAATAAAATTTGTTCTAGGTTCATGTAAAGTTCCGCGTTAAAAAATTAATTATGAGTGCATGTACCGAATATTATATATTAACATTTCTTATTCTGGTTACCATTCAATGCTTCAAATTATAAACGAAAAGAACCGCGACTCCTTAAAGTTGCGGTTTCTTAGGATATCGCAGTGAGATTAAGGCGTGGAGATACGGACGAATATGGGCACTGGTTTTTAACAATAAATTTCCCAATTAAATAAATTTAGGAATATTATAACTAGTTCAATGCGATCCCTTTTAAAATCATACACAATTAAATTTTAAAAGGGATAGTTAAAGTTTTAAAAATGCTGGAAAAATAACCTTGCACTCTAGTATAAATATACGCATTGTTATCACTGCCATTTAGAATGAGAATTCGAGGCACCCCGAGAATTAATAAAATTCATACTTTCAAAAATTTCATAACACTTCAGAGCCCTTAATCATCATTAATGAGTTTTATCTTGCTCTTTTAACAAGGCGTCCACTAAAACGGGGGAACTTCAAAGTCTGCTTTATTTTCTTTATCCCAAGGCTAAACTTTAAATCTGATGATGTTTTATTACCTAAAGTAACCTTTCTCTATTTTGGCCATGGCACAAGTTTTATAAACCAATAGCCTTAAGTACGTTGAAACTGTCCAATCCTGCCACAGAGTTTTTAAGTCCCTTACTGAACAGACCAAAACTATCAATTCAGCTCACTTAAAACTTTGCCAGTTTTAAGTGAGCATATCCACTCGTAAAATGATTTTTTCCTTAGTGATTAAGGAACTGTTGATCTTTATAAAGCTTTTCATATTCAAATTAGAGCTATCAGCCAAGTTCAACTAGACTAAAAGTTAGCCTACATATCAATCATTACTGAGATCTAAATGAATATTAAATTTTTTGGAGCGACTCGAGAAGTAACCGGCTCTTGCTATTTGGTACAAGTTAACAACAAGAATATACTGCTTGAATGTGGCATGTTGCAAGGTTCTCATGGCAATGTTCAGCACAACCATGATGATTTTCCTTTTGATGTTGCTGACCTAGATGCCGTGATCGTCAGTCATGCACATCTTGATCATACTGGCCGACTCCCCATGCTAATAAAAGAAGGTTTTCATGGCTATATCTATACTCATAATGCCACTGTAGATTTATGTGAAATTATGTTGGTGGACTCTGCTTATATTCATGAAAAGGACGCTCATTGGGAAAATAAAAAACGCGAACGTAAAGGCTTAGCATTAATAGAGCCTCTTTACACAACAGAAGAAGCGGAAACAACATTACAATATTTTAAAAGGCTTGCCTATGATGAAGAATTAGAAATAAGCCAAGGCGTTAAACTAACTCTCAGAGACGCGGGTCATATTATTGGATCGGCTATCATTGAACTAACACTGACTGAAAATGATGTAAGTAAAAAAGTAGTGTTTAGTGGCGACTTAGGGCATGAGAACGCCCCTATTTTGCGAGACCCTTTCAAAATTAAACATGCCGACTTAGTCATAATGGAAAGTACGTATGGTGATAGGTTGCATCGCAGTTGGGAGGATACTTGGCAAGAAATGGGGGAGATTATTGCTAATGCAAAAAGCAGCAAAGGCAATATATTAATTCCTGCCTTTACCGTTGGTAGAACACAAGAGTTACTCTATGAATTTAAGCAGCACTTTGAACAATGGCAGCTAGGTGATTGGCAAATTTTTCTTGATAGTCCGATGGGAATAAAAGCGACAAATGTTTATGCCAAGCACCGTGAAGTTTATGATAAAAAAGCGATAAACATAGAGCAATGCTACGATGGAATATTTGATTTACCTAACCTACACATGTCAGAAACTACAGATTACTCAATGAAAATTAATCAAATTAACTCCGGCGCTATTATTATTGCTGGTAGCGGCATGTGTACGGGCGGGAGAATTAAACACCATTTTAAACATAATATTTGGCGTAAAAATTCTCATGTGCTTATTGTTGGCTTTCAGGCTAGAGGAACATTAGGCAGAGCGCTTGTTGATGGCTGTGAAAGCATTAATTTATGGGGTGAAAAAGTACAAGTTAATGCTCATATTCACACCATAGGTGGTTTTTCCGCCCATGCTGATCAACAAGGTTTACTAGCTTGGTATCAATGTTTCGAAAATAGACCACCGTTAGTACTCGTTCACGGCGAAGAAGAAGCAATGGAAGTCCTTGCACAAAAGTTAAAACATCAACACCAAGTTAATGTAGTACAAGCAAGCTATAAACAAAATATAATTATTTAACAAGTAGGAGAAATATATGTATAAGCATATTTTATTTGCCACAGAACTTAATGAAACTAAAAACTATATCGAGGAAAAAGTCACGCAATTGCATCAACTTACTCAAGCTAAGCTTAGTGTTATCCATGTAGTTGAACCTATACCTTATTCTTATTATAGTGGTGAATATGGTATTATTTCTGGTTTATCTGAAGATAGAATAGAAACTAAAAAAATATTAGAAGAACGAGCCAAAGAAGTACTACAACCTATGATTGAAAGGTTAAATATTACAGAGCAAGACTTGCATATACCTACAGGACATACCAGTAGTGAAATATTAGCTTTTGCCCAAAAAGAAAACGTTGATTTAATTGTAACAGGCAGTCATGGTGTGCATGGTTTACAGTTACTATTAGGCTCGACCACAAATAGTATTTTACACGGAGCAAAATGTGATGTGTTAGCGGTACGATTCAAAGAATAAAACAATCGTTGTGGTCAATTATAACGTAATATATGAGCAACAAAAACATAGTGTTTTTGTTGCTCTTTATATTTTATGTCACAAAAAAACTTAACATTCACAAGCTTTAAAGTGAGCCATAATCCCTTTATTCCTTTATTCCTTTATTCCTCATCATCGAGGGTTTGATGGTTATTCAAATAAGGACGGAGATAATGAATTGCTTTTAGTGTTCTTTAGATACTCTCCCACGCGATAGAGAGTACTTATGCAACTCATCCACTACAATAAGCAATAGTGCAATCCCCAATAATCCTGACCATTGTTGCAAAGAAACAGGAGATAACTCCAGCAATTCACTAAGTCCCGGCGTATACATAGCCATAATATGTATACCTTGTGCTGCTAACATGCCAAAAAGTAAAAACTTATTACCCAAAAAATACTGTTTAAAGATTGATACCTGTTCAGAACGGCTATTTAATACATGAACATTTTCAAATAACACCATTAAAAGTAAGGTCATATTACGTGCTTCTTGCTCCGCTACACCACTATCAAGTTGCCACTTAAATAAAGCAAAAGCTAAACATCCCATAATAATAGCATTCACCACAATACGCTCTATCATCAAACGATTGAAAATTGGTTCATTAGGCGGTCTTGCTTTTTGTTTAAGCTCATTTCCTTCAGGAGGTTCAAAAGCTAACGCAACATCCTGAATGCCATTAGTCACTAAATTTAGCCATAGTAATTGCAATGGAAATAATGGCAAAGGCGTACCAAAAATCAAAGAAAACATCACTAATAATATTTCTGCTGCGCCCGTAGAAATAAGCAAAAATATGACCTTACGAATATTATTATAAACCACTCGTCCTTGAGTTATCCCTTCAACAATTGAAGCAAAATGATCATCGGTTAGAATAATGTCAGCACTTTCTCTTGCCACATCGGTCCCACGTAATCCCATAGCAATACCAACATGCGCATGATTTAAGGCGGGCGCATCGTTCACACCATCACCCGTGACAGCAACAAAATCACCATCTTGCATAATTTGTTCAATGATCTGTTTTTTCTGATGCGGAGAAACACGAGCAAACACTTGCGTACTATGCACACACTGACTAAAGACATCTTTACCTTGTTCAAAGGCTATCGCTAGTTCATCCCCCGTAACAGCTTGCATTGTACTATCAGCAATACCTGATTGCTGTGCCAACGCTAAAGCTGTTTTTGGATGGTCGCCTGTAATCATCGCTACGCTAATATTTGCCATTTTACTTTGGGCTACCGCCCCTTTCACTTCAGGACGTAGTGGATCTATCATGCCAACCATACCAATAAAGCTTAAGTTGCTCAGTGCATCTTCAAGCTTTTCTGGAACACTGTCTAATACTGCACAAGCCAAACCAAGTACGCGATAACCATTACTAGCAAGCTCATCAACTTGCTGCTCAACATCCTGAAATTGTCGACTGTATTGGCACATGCCTAACAGCTTTTCAACACTGCCCTTAACAAATATATAGAGCTTACCCTGATATTGATTAAAACTTGCACAATAAGCATTTTCTGATTCATAGGGTATTTGTGCCAATTCAGTATAATGCTTGCGAGCATCTTTATAGCTTATATGATATTTTGATGACAAGACTAAAAAAGCGACATCAACCATATCGCCTTGACCACGCCAACCTTGTGTTGTTTTTTCTAAATAAGATTCATTAGCCAGTACTCCCGCATGGATTAACAACTCCAGTGAATTAACCTTAGATTCATCTATAGCCTGCACTTTATTTGTCAATACATTATCGAGCGCTGTGACTTCACCATGCAAATCTAAACCTTCACCACTAACTTGATAATGATCACCACCATTAATCCAAATTTGCTGAATTGTCATTTCATTAACCGTTAACGTACCGGTTTTATCAGAAGCAATATAAGTACAGGAACCAAGTGCCTCAACAGAAAGTAAATTCCGAATAATCACCTGGACTTTAGCCATTCGTCGCATACCTATGGCCAAAGCAACGGTAATAGCCGCAGGTAAACCTTCAGGAATAGCAGAGACAGCCAACGCGACGCCAAGTAAGAAGACTGTGCCCAAATCATCACCACGCATTACCGTGATGA
>OJEO01000617.1_pt1 | contig 12375 bp, 10 predicted proteins | sample 1593621 | NCBI WGS metagenome assembly OJEO01 (sample SAMN05416875, study PRJEB24817) | seawater metagenome | isolation source: Sea water | place: Canada:Atlantic | collected 2013-11
AGGAGTCGTCGGCAGCGTCAGATGTGTATAAGAGACAGAATTGATGGTGGGAATGACATTTGGTAAGCTTCGGTAACTTCACCGAGGTCAAGATCCATAGCGCCTACTGGAACGTCAACATAAGTGGTTGAATATGGAACACATGAAGCTTGCTCTTCAGTAAATTCAAAGCTGTAATCACCAGACTCGCCGGAAATAGTAGAGGGCTCTGTTTGTTGATCATATTTTCCATCTCCGTCAAAATCTAACCATACAGTAGCGCCAACGACATAGCCGTCGATGACTTTACCGCTAGAGCTGATTTTAGTTTCTGAGGGTAGCGGTGTTGGACTTGCCACAGGCACAGGTTTTTCGACTGCCTCTGGTGCGAGTAATTCTTCTGATGTATCAGAGCCTCCACCGCATGCAGCAAGTGATAGCGTGAATATTGACGAGATGATTAGCTTATTATTGTTATTAATCATGAATGATTGTCCCTTTTAAAATACAGTCCTTGAAACAGTTTGTCGTTAGCAACTCTGCCTATCGTGATCATAAGACCTTAAGCTTTTTAGATAGTTAGGTCAATAATGCCTATAAGTCTGGCTTGGCTACACCTGTACATTATTTAATACTATGATAATTTTGATACTGAAATATAGGTATTAACTGAAGGGGGATAAGAGAAAATATCGGGAAATAACAATAGGAATTTAGGGCTAACAGTGAATGAAATTGCTCTCATTCACCGTACTCAACATACATGATTTTTGTATGAATACCTCTAGAAGGGCTTAGGTTTACCGGCAAACGCTCAGCAAATTAAAGTTAAAATAGAAAGATTTATTCACTATTTTGCATTACATCATCAGTAAAGTCAGTTGGCCAAAACTTATAACCTTGTACTGTTGCTTGTGCTGCTGCGCCCCATAATGCAGATTGGTATATTCTAACCCCATCAACATCATAAGAAGTGTTCGCTGCGGCTTGTCCACCTTCTTCTTCGTGTTTGGCACTGGCCTCCGCTCTGGCCCCAGCATCCCAACCTTCCTCTTTAAAACGTCTCAAAGCTTCTGCACTGCTATAAGCATAAACAAATGCTACTGATTTAAAACCAATACCAACACCAACACCTAGCGATGCAAAACGATAAAACTCAGATTTACCATTCTCTTTAAGCACACAAACGCCACCACCAGATGAAGCAGCAAATAAATAACTATCACTGCCAGTACAAACCAAATAACCTAAACTTTTGTTTATTGAACTTTTGGCGGTTGGATGGTCTTCATATATTTGCTGCAGCGCTTCGGATGTTTCTTTAACGGCATTTTTCTTTTTATCAGCCGGAGTATTACCTGTTGCACAACCCAATAATAAACTGGTGGTCACGCCTGCCAAAATAATATTTTTTATTGTCATTTGTTATCCCTAAAGAATTAATTATAAATGAGTTTTCTAGTGTTTTTATTCAAATAACTCAGTTATTTAATATAGAATAAATTTTTAAAGAAATAAAATTTTTATCCGTCATTTTTGATTTTGTCGTGAACTGACAAGTGATAAAAATACATAATTCACAGTGGAGCTTGGAAAGAGGGTAATCTTTACCTATAGTAGTTATCTCTATAAATATTGTTTACAAGACAACTTATGAGAAAAATGCTCTTTAAATGTACTTATTATACATTTATTTAACATTATATAGATTTAACGCTTTACAAATAGAGCCTCAGTATTTAGAATGCGCCAACTTTTGAGGAATAGCAAAAGCTTTTCTTGAAGGAACTTGGTGAGATGGCTGAGTGGTCGAAAGCACCGGTCTTGAAAACCGGCAAGGGTTTGTAGCCCTTCTAGAGTTCAAATCTCTATCTCACCGCCACATTTAAAAAAGCCGCTAACTGAAAAGTTAGCGGCTTTTTGCTTTTATAAAATTTAAAAGTAATATGTTATATAAGCTATTGCTGATTATAAAGTGATTGAAAACAGTTAATAATTAAGGACTATGTGTGATCATTGTAGATACGGATATAAAGTCAACTAAGGCAAATACTTACCCTATTAAACGTATTGTTTTAGCTGTATCACTTGTAACATCTTTTTTATTACCCTCTCAGTCTTTTTCCCATGCAATAGCAAATCAAGATTCAGTACCTCAACTATCAACTGAATCCCCGCAAACAGAAAGTGATATTGAGTTAAGTCCCGCAATTACTGTTGATAATCTTGAAGATATTTATCGAGAAATGGCGACTAACTCTCGTTTTGAAAATTTATCGGTATCAGATGACTTTTTTCAATCACCTTATCAAGTCTCTATTTTTTCAAGTCCAAACGGTGAAGATAGAGACAGACTCTGGTCTCAAACAAACTCGATTTTTGCTTATGGTTTTGGCGTTATCGGCTTAATTGCATTATTACCAGAAGATATCTCAAACTGGGATAAAGAAGAAGGCATATTCAATAAGTGGACCGACAACGTGAAAGGTGGTCCTGTGTGGGACAGAGATACGGGTATGTTAAACCTGGTCGGTCATCCATACTTTGGTGGTGTTTATTACCAAGTTGCTCGTAAGTCAGGTTATCGCCAGTGGGACTCTTTTTTATACGCAACAATTATGTCAACCTTCTACTGGGAATACGGTATTGAAGCTTTTGCTGAGGTCCCTTCAATTCAAGATTTAGTTATTACTCCTGTACTTGGTTGGGCCTACGGTGAATGGGCATTCAATACTGAGATGGATATTAGAGAGGACGGTGGTGATGTTTGGGGCTCAAGTATCTTGGGTAGTACTGCATTATTCTTTCTTGATCCCGTTGATAGTATGAGTGTTGGCATAAACAACATGTTTGGCAAAGAAATTATCAGAGCTGGTACCGGTTATGTCAGTTTTAATGAAATACCCTACGGTGATGCTGGTCAAACAGATAGCCAAGTAAGCTTTAATATTTCCTTGCAACTAGGAGATGGCGGTCATTATTCACCAAGTAAAGCTAAGAGATCATCAAGAAATAATGATCCAGTTGATACAGGTATTATTGGTGTTAGTTATGGTGTAGGTCAGACTCAGCTTGATGATTCATGGAATGTTGAAGGTGATACTACATCTGAATATAGTTTAGGTTTATATTTTACTCGCCAATTCTCAAGCAGAGTAACTTATTCTAAAGGTAAATTTACTGACAGTTTAAGCCCTGTTGAAATTAATTATGAAAACTATAGCTTAGATAGCCAATTCTATTTTAATAGTGAAAGTGACATCAGACCATACCTCACGGCAGGATTTGGTGAAACCTTGTGGGCTAAAGAAGTTGAAACCAAGCGATTCCAAGTAAATGCAGGTGTCGGCGCGCATTATAAGCTTAATAATAATTTTGCCTTACAACTAGATTGGCGTTTTTACCACAGTACTAATGCGAATACTTCAGATCATAATACCTCTTTACGCTTAGTATATTTATTAGGCAAAGGTGAGAGGTAATCAGCCAAAATTCGTTGTAAGTTAAGCAATTAGTAACTGCATAAATTGTAATTAAATATGAATAGTTAGTTGCTTAAGTAGCAAGTTTTTATTTTTTATAATAGGCTTTAATCATTCCTAGTGTTATTGGAGTGATCATGAAAAGTAACTTATGTAGCCTTTTATTATGTTTACCACTTTTATTTGCTTGTCAAAGTAATCAAAACCTCCATGTTAACCAAGCTAGCTTGCCATCAGATTTATATCTAGATCATCAATACCTCTCTTTAGAACCCATTCATATTGAAACAGAACATGAAATTTTTGCCCTCGATGATGGCATGCGTGCCATGGTTAAAGACAAGTTAAGTAATCACTTAACTACTCAGCAAAAAGCGCGAGTTTTACTTGACCATTTATTCAATGAAGAAAATATCGCGTTAAGTTACGATGGCAGTGCTAACGTTACTGCACAAGAGGCTTATCACAGTAAATTAGCCAATTGCATGTCATTGACAATATTAGCGTATGCTTTAGCTGATGAAGCGGGTATGAATATCAGCTTTCAAGATGTTGATGTTCCAGAATACTGGGTACGCAATGGTGAGTATAGTTTGTTAACCGGACATGTGAACTTACTCGTAGGAGAAAGCGAAGAAGTTGATAAACGAGTTGTTTGGGGTAAAAGAAACATCCGAATTGATTTTGACCCTTTTGTTGCTAAGAAAAGCTTTCCCTCCCATACCATTGAAAAGCATACATTACTCGCTATGTTTTATAATAATAAGGGCGCAGAGGAAATGCTAAATAAGAATTACCCTCTGGCTTATCAATATCTTAAGAAAGCAACAATCACAGATGAAAAATTTTCTTCTGCCTGGGGGAACTTAGGGGTTTTATATAAACTCTCGGGATATTACCCTATGGCTGAAAGAGCATACAGTCACGCCATCAGCTTGAACCGTGATAATCTTACTTCTCTGGGGAACTTAGCTTTATTACTCAATAAACAAGAACGTTATAACGAAGCAAAACCCATAGAAGACTTTATACATAAAGTACGTGTGAAGAATCCTTACTATCATGCTTTACTCGGTAATGAAGCTTTCTTTAATAAATCTTATAAGCAAGCGGTGCAACATTATAAAAAAGCCATTCATCTTGATGATGAACAGCATGAGTTTTACTTTGGCCTAGCGAAGGCTTATTACAAACAAGATAAGTTAGCGCTATCTAAAAAAGCGATGAAAAAAGCAGTAACGTTAGTAAAAACGACAGACACGCAAAAACAATATATTGCAAAGTTAAACTTTCTTAAAGACCAACAGACAATTAGCCATTGATTAAAGCCTTGAAAATAACAGCTCTATTACTTACAAGCTTACTTTATGTATCTGCCGCTTGGAGTAATACTGGGGTTGGCACAGAAATATTACCTAACATTATTACTGATAAAGACAAGCTATCAACTCTTGAACATGTAAAAATTTTATCCTCAGACCAATTTTCAGGTCGCAAATTTGCTAGCCAAGGTAACATTGATAGTCAGGATTATCTTGTTTCCACGCTTAAAGCTCTCTCAATACCTGCATTTAATAATCAATATCGTCACAGCTTCAAACAATCAGGTTTATTTCAGTCAAAGCAGGGCACTAATATCATTGGCTATATACAAGGTACACATCAAAAAGATGAATACATTGTACTCACCGCTCATTATGACCACCTTGGCACCACACGAAGTAAAATTTATAACGGCGCAGATGATAATGCTTCTGGGACAGCAGCATTATTGCTCTATGCAAAATTATTGAAGGATAAGCCATTAAATTATAGCGTTATACTATTATTTACTGATGGTGAGGAAGTTGATTTGTTAGGTGCTAAAGCATTTATTTCTCAGCAGAAAAATTTACTGAATAACATTAAATTAAATATGAATTTAGATATGATTGCAGGCAGTAAAAAAACAAAAAAACTTCGCTTTTTGAGTAGAGATCTTGCTCAAATACTGTCAACTCAGCAAGTTGATGAGTTTGCTCAATTGCAACGTTACTTTAAAAACAATTCTATTGCACACTTAACTGCTGGTTTTAGACGAATCAAGAGCGTAGGCTCTAACGTTAATCGAGCAAACTGGCTTATGGCAAGCGACCACGGTGTATTTAGTAAAGCAGGGATCCCTTTTATCTATTTTGGCGTAGGTACACATAAAAATTATCATAGTGAGTTTGATGATTATGACAATATAAATAAAAATTTTTATTTAGCTGCTATCAGTATTATTTTTCAACAACTGGCCTACATAGACAATGCTATGCATGAAGGAGTAATACCAAATTGATAACACTAGCGTTGTGGTACACTGAAATAAAAGTTTGTTCAGGCACAATACATTAGCTGATTATACTCTCTTGTTGCTTATACATTGCTCACGCTTGCTTATATGATTGCTAAATACTCTGACCTAAAACAAACTTAACGATAATTTATGCTAAAGCTACATAAATGATACAGATGAATACCTCCAAAATTAGTTACACTAAACGCTTATTTATTATAGACAGATAAAGGCAAATGAATAATACAAAAACAGCTGGCGCTGAAAACAATAAACCTTGGAATTACCTTTTTTTTGCATGGATATTTGCTACAAGTGGCACTTTGATTAGCTTGTTTTTTAGTGAAATAGTGCAGTTACCCGTTTGTGTGCTGTGTTGGTATCAACGGATTGCGCTTTACCCTTTAGTGATTATGCTACCGTTGGCACTTTTCCCTTTTGATGTAAGTATTACTCGTTATGCAAGCCCCTTGGTTATTTTTGGCTGGTTTGTAGCGTTATTTCATGTGCTCGTGGTTGCTGGAATCATCCCTGAAGCGGCACAACCCTGCGTGCAAGGAATTCCGTGCTCTGAAAGCCACTTTAATTTACTCGGCTTTATAAATATCCCCGTGATGTCACTGATCACGTTTTCTTTATTAGGACTGTTACTTTTTCTTGCTAAAAAATCGTACATCCAAATGCATAACAAAACACTTAACAAAACACTTAACAGAACATAAGTTCTCAATTTACTAGGATCTTTACTCGGAATTATCATGAATAATAAAACTATTTTTATCAGCGTTGCGGCATTTATCGGCGTAATATTCATCGCTGCTGTTGGAGTCTATAAAAGCCAGCAACCTTCAACGATAGCTAGCGACAAATTACCAGCATTAGAACGTATTGATGCACCGTCTAAAGGCGGCAAACAAGCGAAAGTGACCATAGTTGAGTTTTTTGATCCCGCGTGTGGAACATGTAGTCAATTCTATCCATTAATAAATAACTTAGTTAAGAAGTATCAAGGTAAAGTTAATGTTGTTATGCGTTATGCGCCATTACATAAAGGCTCAGATGATGTGGTGAAAATGCTAGAAGCTGCACACCATCAAGGACAGTTTTGGCCTGCTCTTGAATTACTCTTTGCTAACCAACAGCGCTGGGTTGAACACCACGTATCAAATCCTAGTAGTGCTTTAGCAGGTATTAAAACGCTAAAAGTAGACCATGATCAACTTGATAAAGATTGGCAAAGCAGCAAAATAGAAAAAATTGTTAAACAAGATATTCAAGACGGTCAAACATTGAAAGTTCGCGCGACACCGCAATTTTTTGTCAATGGCAAGCCTTTAGTGGTTTTTGGCTATGAAGAACTTGTGAGCCTTGTTGAACAAGAGATTGCCGAAGTTTATTAAGAGAAGTGCTCTTAAGTCCAATACAAATAAGTGTCTTATCTGTATTGGACTTGTTGCTAGCTATTTGAAAACTCATCAGTTAAATAAGATAAAAACTCTTGGCTCACTTTAGATAAGCTTTTATTGTCAAGGTATAATGCTTTGACAGGAAATGTTAAAGGCGGATCAAAAGAAGCTATGGCGGTATTGTCTGATAAATTCCCTTCCGCGGTAAAACGATCTACCACACAAATACCAACGCCTTGGGCGACTAACCTCGCAGCGATAAAATAGGTTTGTACCTTTATTAGCGCTTCAAGGTTGATGCTATCTTGCATCATTCTTGTCCATAATAGATCAGCTAACGGACCACTATCACCTATATCTATATACTCAAACTCTTTAAGTTGGTTTAAGGTCAACTCTTTCGGGCTGTCGGGAAAGCTAGCTTTTGGGTAAACAATAACTAACTCTGACTGAGCTAATTCAATTGAGGTAACACCAGGCATGCTATTTGGTGCAAATAATACTGCCAGATCACACTTATGTTCAAGCAAGGTTTGCATTACTGCATCGTTATGCACGGTTTGAACATTAAAGTTTACTTGATGATGTTTATGATGATATTTTGCAATTGCACATGGAATAACATCAAAGCCTAGTGCAGGGCTACCAGCAATATTTATTTGGCCGTACTCAGACTTTTTTATGTTCTCAGCGGTATTCTTTATCGAACGCATTTGTTGATAAATCTTATCTACCTCGTCAAAAAGCATTTCTGCTTCGTCTGTTGGCGTCAAACGACCTTTGACCCGTTCAAATAAGTCAAAACCAAGCTGCATTTCAGCATGAGATAATACCTTACTGACTGAGGGCTGTGAAACATGTAATATTTTTGCCGCATTGGTAATTGAGCCAGTGGTGTAAATGGCATGAAAAATCTCAATATGTCTTAAGCGCATTGTTATTTCCTAAGTTGGTTAGGGGGAATTTATTATTCATACCCATGTTACTCCAAGGTGCTGGATTTAGTTGGAGCTATTATGGCTATAGCTTAAGCAAACAGGTAAACGGTTAATGTCCATAAGCTAGCGGCACATACTGCAGCAAATGATGCAGGAACTAACTGTGATTTAACATGATCCATTAAATCACAACCTGTGGTCATCGCACTCAGTATAGTCGTATCTGAAATCGGCGAGCATTGGTCACCAAATACACTGCCATTAAGCACGGTAGCAAAACAAACCATCATAAAAAGTTCTGGGTTAGCTAGTCCTTGAGACTGGCAAACTGCCCAGGCTAAAGGCATGGCTAGGGGGAATGCGATAGCATAAGTTCCCCAACTTGTGCCGGTAGAAAAGGCAATGACCATAGTAATTAGTTGCAATATTAGCGGTAACAACCAAAAAGGCAATTGCTCACCAAGTTGTGAAACCAAATATAAACCACCGCCTATTTCTTTACTGATACTGCCAATAATAACGGCTAACATAAGTATTACCGAAGCAAGTACCACGCCTTTTAATCCATTGCCAAACCCATCAATAACCTGTGTTAAAGACATGCCTTTTGCTAATGCGATAGCTGCTGAAAGTAATAATGCTGCGCCAAAAGCCCAGTTGATTTTAGGTGAGCCTAAAAAGATAAAAGTGAAGACAGCAATAGAGATTAGGGTTATTAACGGTAAAACAAATTCTAAAACATGAGGGGTATATCCTGAAGGTACATCACAGCGTTGTAACTCTTTAGCACTTAATGGCCTCGCGCCTTTCGCATCAAGTTGGCCTGTTGTTGAAGCTCTGTGATGGGCATCTCGAATTCTCTTACCTGAAAAAGTGGTAACATTTAAACTTAATAATAAGGTGCCTAATACGGCAAAGATGGCATAAAAGCTAAAGGGGATACTACTAAAAAAGAAATTTAATCGAGCAGGTTCTGTTGCTAGAAATGATACGCCAGGAACGAATATTAAAGCCTGAACGTAGGCTGGCCAGGCATTAAAAGCTATAATTTTCGCTATAGGGGAGGCAGTAGAGTCGACAATGTAACTCATCTCTTCATGGCTAACTTTTGCTTTATCTGCTAAAGGGCGAACCGTGGTACCCACGAGCACGGTGCTCATAGTACCACCTTGGAAAAATAACATACCCAGTAACCACGAAATCACTTTAGCTGAACGTGGTCCTCTGACAAAGTGAAGTGTCATATAGTTAGCAAAGGCTTGTGCAGCACCGGTTTTTGACCAAATACCTAATAAACCACCCAATAACCATAAGTAAAGTAAAAGTAAAGCGGCAGTGCCTTCTTTAGCTAAATTGGGAATGATAACGGCATCAGTTAAATCGTATTGACCTAACATCAATGAGCCAACCACTATACCGCTAAACAATGAGGTAAGTGGCTCTCGGGTAAGTAAACATAAAACGATTGTGATAAAAGCGGGCAGTAATGACCACAAGCCAAAGTGAAAAGCAGGTTTCAATAATTTTATTGTATGTGTTTTATCTTCAATCCATTGTTCTTTTAAAAGCGGTGCTTCGTTTAGTTTATCTAAGCTCTCTTGTTTTAATGGTGATTGTAGGTAGGGGACAATATCTGAAATGATAACTTCTTTACCCTTATATCTATATGCATGACTGCCAGCGTCTGTTTGGTAAGTATCAAAAACATACGACTGCTCTAGCCAAGTTTTATTAACAGAATTGCCGACAAAGATTGCAGTAAATACACCTAATATAATAATAGCTAAGGCTAGAGTATTATTATTACTCATTCATGGACTCCTTTAAGATAAGGACTCTATTTTGATTGATCATGTAAATTCCTCTTTGGCTATCTACTTATATAAAGTCAGGGAAAACATTATAAAGTTATACTTTTAGATCTAAGCTATAACCTTAGGTTATAGGATAGACCTGAGTAGATAAAGGAAGTAATGATTTTTATTTTATTAATTTCAATAGAGGTGACCGATATTTGCTTTGTGAAGAATTGTTGAATGCTATACAAAGCAAAGACTAGTATGAATGATAGCTATGCATGAGTCCTTACTGGCTCACAAAAGGAAGACTTAAATACAACTGTATAACGAGGGCATTAGTAATATCTATAAAAAATGCGCCAACTAGCGGAACGACTAAAAAAGCTTGTGGTGATGGTCCATGTCTTGCCACAAGAGATTCCATATTGGCCACTGCGGTAGGTGTTGCCCCTAAACCAAAGCCGCAGTGCCCACCCGCAATAATGGCTGCATTATAATTCTTGCCCATTATTCTAAAGGTGATGAAATAAGCAAACATCATCAGCATCACTGTTTGAAGCAAAATAATCACCACCATTGGCCCAGCTAAGCTAGCCAATTGCCATACTTTTAATGACATTAACGCTAAAGCTAGAAAAATTGAGAGCGCCATCGTTCCCCATAAATCTATACAAGCTCTGCTGACAGTGTAACGCTTTGATACTTCACATAGGTTGGTAGCGACAACACCAAATAACAATGGCATTAAAAAAGCGGGCAGTACGATATCGGCTGCTTTTAGATTCAGATACACCACATGACCAATTGTCATGCATAATAAAATGATAAATAGTGTTTCCATCATTTTTTTGGGCGTTACTAAATCGTGATCTTCTGGGTTAAATGTTACAGTATCATCAAGCTCTTCATGGTATTCATCTGCTTTGAGGTCATAACGAGTAATGAGCCTTTTACTCACCGGCCCCCCCACTAAACCTCCTAAAACCAAGCCCATTGTCGCTGCCGCCATCGCCAATTCGAAGATGTTAGCTGGCATATTATACTCAGTAATGAATAAATCAGCGTAAGTCGCACCATTACCGTGGCCACCTGATAACGTCACTGAGCCACCAATTAACCCCATTAATGGATTCATTCCTGTACCTATTGCAATGGACACACCAATAGCATTTTGTACCAGTAAGTACACGGTAGCTACACCAAGAAACAAGACAACTTTAGGGCCGCCTTTTAGTAACAGAGAATAACTAGCTCCTAAGCCTACTGTAGTAAAAAATACTGTCATAAGGGGATTTTTGAAACTCATATCAAAATTGAAATGTATGTCAAAAAGGGAGTGGGCGATTGCTGCCAATATTGAAAAAATAATACCGCCGACAACTGGCTCTGGAATATTGTTATTCCTTAAAAATGAAACTTTGCTATTACAATAATATCCTGAAAAAAGAATAATGAGTGCTACTACGAGCGTTTCAAGAATACTGATATTGATTTCCATAGCTAAGCTCACTTTATTATTAGTAACTCAAAAAGTAGTCTTTGCTTTTTGTTAATTAAAGCGAATTTAACTTGATTGAGTCTTATTGATTGGGGATTTATTTTAATCACTTTTATCGGCTAACAAGCATTACATTTTGTTGAGAACGTCCTCAAGGGATTCGCCTTTGCGAATACATTTGATTGTTAGGTCATCGTTGTTACCTGTTACGGTATAAATCGCCACTCTAGGTAAGCTGTTATAATCAAAATGATTAGTAAAATAATAACCTCCTGTATCGTGCACCATGACATAATCATTGCTTTCTAGTTTTGGTAAAGCTTGATTGCTACAAATAAGATCACCCGCAAAACAACATGGGCCAGCGACATCGGTTGTAACCACTTCAGATGTTTTCTCGCTTTTTTCTTCACCATTACTGGTATAGCCAGTCACTCTTATCGGCCATGCTTTAGGTAAAAAAGCAGTGCGGGTTATAATTTGTGCCCCAGCATGGGTCGTTGCAATATGGCGACCGCCAGAGTTTTTTGTGTATTCAACACGCGTAATGATAACACCATTTTTTGCAACGATAGCTCGGCCAAACTCAGTTTTTACTTGGTACTTATCGGTAAATAATAAAGGGACTTCCGCTTTTAATATATCGGCATAATCTTGAAAGCTTGGTTTGATTATTTCTGAAGCGAAATTAACCGGTAAACCACCGCCAATATCTAATCGCGTTATTTGCTGAGCGCCAATCAGTGAATTTATTTCCTCAGCGAGATCAGTAATTATTTTAATGCCATTTGCCATTAAAGATAATTCACAGCCCTGAGATCCAGAGTGGGTATGAATGCTTGTTAACCATGGACGGGCTTGATAAATACTGATGAGCTCATTACGGTTGTCACCATCGAGCAACTGTCTCTTATACACATCTCCGAGCCCACGAGACCTCTCTACATCTCGTA
>OJEO01000622.1_pt1 | contig 12305 bp, 9 predicted proteins | sample 1593621 | NCBI WGS metagenome assembly OJEO01 (sample SAMN05416875, study PRJEB24817) | seawater metagenome | isolation source: Sea water | place: Canada:Atlantic | collected 2013-11
TCGGAGATGTGTATAAGAGACAGGTCCATCTACGGCTGGCGGGGCGCAAAGATTGAGAACATCCAGCAGTACCAGCGGGACTTTCCCAACGCCCGTATGGTGAGACTGGAGCAGAACTACCGCTCTACCCAGATGATTCTGAAAGCTGCCAACGCGGTCATCGCCAACAATCAGGGGCGCTTGGGCAAGGAGCTGTGGACTGATGGAAAAGATGGTGAGCCCATCAGCCTGTATGCGGCTTTCAACGAGCAGGATGAAGCCAACTACATCGCTGACACTATCAGCAGTTGGGTCAGTGAGGGCAACCTGCGCAGCGAGTCGGCGATTCTCTATCGTTCCAATGCCCAGTCCAGGGTGCTGGAAGAATCCCTGATCCGACAGGGCATTCCTTACCGGGTTTATGGCGGCCTGCGATTCTATGACCGTCAGGAAATCCGCAACGCCATCGCCTATCTGCGTCTGGTGCACTATCGCCGGGACGATGCAGCGTTCGAGCGCGTGGTGAACATTCCCGCCCGCGGAATTGGTGCCAAGAGCCTGGCGGACATGCGGGCGTTCGCCACTGAGCGCAGCATCTCATTGTGGGAGTCTGCCGAGCGTTTGCTGGAGGCTGGGCAGGTAAAGGGCCGTGCCAAAACCGGTTTGCAATCCTTCATGGGCATCATCGAACGCCTGACGGAAATGGTGGACGACGCGTCCCTGCATGGGCTGATGAAGAGCACCCTGGAACTGAGTGGCCTCAGGGATTATCACGCCAACGAGAAGGGTGAGAAAGGTCAGGCGCGGGCAGAGAACCTGGACGAACTGGTGAATGCCCTGTCGGACTTTGAAGCGGAGGAGGGGGTTGATCCGTTATCCGAATTTATCGCCCAAGCGGCTCTGGATGCCGGCGAGGCCCAGGCGGAGGCCAACGAAGACTGCGTCCAACTGATGACCTTGCACTCTGCCAAGGGCCTGGAATTTCCGCTGGTGTTCCTGGCGGGCGTGGAGGAAGGCCTGTTCCCTCACAGTATGTCTCTGGAAGAGCCGGGGCGGATGGAAGAAGAGCGGCGCCTGGCCTATGTGGGCATCACCCGGGCCATGCAAAAGCTGGTGCTTACTTACGCCGAATCCCGCCGTTTGTATGGTCAGGAGAAATTCCACGCGCTGTCGCGCTTTGTTCGCGAGATTCCCGGTGACTGCATCCAGGAAGTGCGGCTGCGCAACACGGTCAGCCGGCCAGCCATGATGGCCCGGCCCAATGAGGGCCTGTTCAGCCAGGAGCCGGACGTTGGCACGGGTTTCAGCCTGGGCCAGCGGGTACGCCATCCCAAGTTTGGTGAAGGTATCGTGATGAACTCCGAGGGTTCTGGTCATCATACCCGCGTACAGGTGAACTTTGATGAGGGGGCTAAGTGGCTGGTGTTGGCCTACGCGCCGTTGGAGGCCTGCTGAGATCGGGAGTCAGCGTTGTTTGCCAAAGCTGATAGTGACCTGCTCCCTTCAGGCTTAACCGCTATCGACCCGGGTCGGGGTCAAAAAATGCCAGCAAACTGAGCCATTAAATAGCCCATGAAGCCTGTCAGCTGATGGCTCCTTGGGAGGAATCCAACCGTCCTTTTTCTGAAGATGGGATTGAGTGGTACTTGCGTTTGAAAAGTGCGCATCTCATCATTCTTTCGATTGCCTGTAGACTTGACGAATTCTTAGGTCGACCTACGCTCTTTAAGAGGAGTTATCAATAAGCGCAACAAAAATACGGATGGGTCAACAATGATGAATAAGACGTCATACCTTCGCTCTTTCAGTGTCGCGACAGCCTCAGCCGTTTTGCTAAGTTTGCCGCTCAGCCTTCAGGCACAAACGCCTCAGGTCAGCCAAGCCGTGTTTATGGACGGACTCGAAAGTCCCTGGGACATGGCATTCCTGCCTAATGGGACTATGTTCTTCACGGAAAAATGCAAAGGCCTTTCTGTCAGGCTTCCAGATGGAACAGTCAATAGCCTGCTCGGCATGAGCGGTACCGATGGCTACTCGATGACCGCCGCCGATTTGTTCTGTAATGGACAAGCGGGCATGAATGGTGTTGCTCTTGATCCGAACTTCGACACTAACAATACAATTTTTGTTTATTCCGCCTCCCGTATGGGTGACAGCCCAGCCACAAACCGGGTGATTCGATTGAAGGTCAGCGGCGACCTCTCCAGCGTGTCGAACCGAAACGACATTGTAGAGAAAATTCCCTATAAACAGGCTCCTACCGATCACCCATTTGGTGATGCCGGGGCTCATAATGGTGGACGAATTCGCTTCAATCCGGGTGATGGTTTCCTCTATGTCCCCACGGGCGACAACCACAACAGTAGTCTGCCGCAATTTGGAGACAACCTTGGCTCCAAGGTTCTACGTATCGACCGCGACGGCAACGCAGCTCCGGTGAACGCCGATGCGACACCGGATGGATTCGATGCTCGAATTTTCACTTACGGCCACCGCAACGTTCAGGGCGTCGCATTTCACCCACAAACGCACCAACCAATCATTACCGAGCATGGCCCATGGCATACCGATGAACTCAATGCCCTTGTGCCCGGTGGAAACAGTGGCTGGGATCCTCGGCCCAATATGGCGGGACGGGGCGACTGCCCTGACGATTACTGCGGCTATGAGCCAAACCAGAATGAAGGAATGGACCCTGATGAAAGACGGAAATATATGCCTATGACCGATTATGAAACCTATCCGGACGCGATGAGGCCATTGTGGACCAATAACAATTATTCGCAGGGCATCAGCAGCGCGGCTTTTCTGGAGGGTGAACAGTGGGGTGACTGGCACGGCCGCCTGGTTGTCAGCTTCCTCGGTATTGGCTTTGGGGATACGCCGGTGGGTCAGCGCATTAATGTCATTGACTTGCATCCATGGGGCCCGACCATCATGGATAATATCGAAATGCCGCTATCTGCTGGCCCCGCCCGTTTCCGAGGCCTGGTGATGGGACCAGACGGTTCTCTCTATGCCGCTGTTGATGAGGGTCAGATTCACCGATTTACCGCAGAGTAAACAGGCAACCGCACTGCCGCAGGGCAGTGCGGTTGCTATCAGATATTTGAGGACAAACTATGGTGCGTATTTTGGCGTGTGCGATGACCATCGCTCTGATTTCCACTCAGCTACAGGCGGCGGATCAGGAGGCAGGTAAAAGTCTATATTCGAGCAACTGTGCACAATGTCACGGGCCGACTGCCAAAGGTATGGCCAGCTTTCCATCCCTTGCAGGTCGTGAAGCAAGTTATATTCAATCACGTCTCGAAACCTATCGCGCCGGTGAAAGAGTGGGAGCAAACTCCGGCCTGATGATTCCGAATGCGCGAGATTTGAGCGATGAAGATATAGCAAACCTCTCAGCCTATATTTCCGAGAACTTTAAATAAGATAGTCCAGCTGAAACGCGATCAAGATTAGACAAATTGCCGGTAAAACACGGCAATTCGATTTAACATGTCCGCCTGATTTGATGCCTCGCTGAAACCATGTCCCGACTCTGGATACCCTGTTACCAGGGGCTTACGACCTTTCGCTTCGATTGCCTCTGCCATCCTGCGAGGTTACTGGGCTGGCCTAACCCTGCAGTGGCCTGTTTGGCGGTCAGATGCGGAAAATCAGCCGTGAGTTCTCCGCGTTGCGATAGGTCAATTCCTCCAGCCGTGTCGTTGCATGATCTGCAGCACGCCGGGCTGCCGGAATACGATCGTGGTGCGACGATTTACTGCAGACCGGACTCATGCACATTGGGAAAATCAATCGGCAGTGCCGTGCCATCTGGAGCAACCGTCAGAAACAGACCACCCCAGCCATAATACTGACAGGTGGCCAACTCGACGTAGTCAGCATCCAAGCGGTAGCAGAGGTCAATGATGTCATTCATCTGATGAATATTATGGCGATGGATGACGAAGTTCAGCACCATGGGGTAACCCGCTTCCTTCACCGCGCGCGCCATAGCCAACTTTTGCTCGAACGCCTTGCGGGAACCGGCCACGGCGTTATTCAGTTCGGGATCGGACGCCTGAAAGCTGACTTGGATATGATCCAATCCTGCTTTCAAAAAGCCATCTACTTTAGCTTTGGTCAGACCGAGGCCAGATGCAGCACCCTTACCCACTCCTGAGTGCTCAGCTCTTTTTGGGTGTTGGCAAAATCCAGCCGTTGTCCCGGGCTTCCATAAGAAAGGCCATCACGTCATCGGACAGCGACCCGGCATCCGGGAAGTTTTCTTCCAGGCGTTCGATCATCTCAGCGACGGGCCTTTTAGCATCCACCTCGCTCAAGATAGCTCCCGCACTGCCATTCAGCCGGACCATCCCCTCCGGATAAAGCAGCACGTATGCATTTTGGGCCGGCTCCCACTGAAAACGGAAACCAACTCTGAACTTGGGGACAAGATGCGGTTTGACCACGTCGCTCATTACAAACCTCGGTGCCATACAGGCTGGTCGGTGACCGTATGATAGGGCGGAGTACCGTGACGATAGGCCATGGTCAGTGCGTCCAGGATTGTCCAGAGTATGTCCAGTTTGAATTGAAGTATTTCCAGCGCCCGATCCTGCTGATCAGCAGTCTTAAAGAAGTCCAACGTAATCGTAAGTCCATGCTCAACATCTCGACGGGCCTCGGACAACCGCTTTCTGAAATAGGAATAGCCCGCTCTTCTGAGGACTCATCCAAGATCGGATTGGTGTTGTTAATGTGGATTAAAATTTTCCGCGTGGCAGTCAGGCCATCAAGCACCTCAATCATGCCGCCGGGACCACTTTGCGCCAGGTGCCCCATTTGCTGCCCGGTACGGGTGCCCACTTCACAGCGCTGCATCTCGTCATCCTGCCACACGGTGCCGTCCACCAGCAGAGTATCGGCCCTGGCCATCCAGGCCAGGATGTTCGCGTCAGGTTTGCCGAGTCCGGGGGCATAGAGTGCCGTCGCACCATTGCGGGTGTCCTCGATGAAAAGGCCGATATTATCGCCAGGATGCGGCTTATTGCGTCGGGGAGAGTACGGTGGCGCATGGGATACTAAATGCAGTCTCGTCTGTGGCCGGTACCTCGTGCCAACGTGGACCACCGTTCCAATGTTTCAGCATACTAAAAAGGGGAAAACCACTGGTCAGATCTTCGTGCACCTGAGTCGTACACCATACCTCCAGAGGCATGCCTTCGCGAAGCATCAGCAGACCGGTGGTGTGGTCGACTTGGCTGTCAAACAGCATCACCGCACTGATACCGGTATCCCGCAGGGTCCGAGCCGGCCAGCGTGTTCAAACTGGCCGTTTTGTTTCAGGCCTTAACGATTGGAAAAATACATGGTGACTTCGAAGCCAATGCGAAGATCCTCATAAGCTGGTTTGGTCCACATGATGCTGTCCTCTATTGTTGTTGATTGCTGCATTATGGATACGTTGATCGAGCTTCCGGCAACTCAATATTCAGCTTAGCTGCTATTGAGCTAACTTAAAGTGCTACCTCGAAATAAATCTGTTCCTCTCCTCACCATGAGCACCTGAGAACGGCAGGCTCTAACCAATGATTTAGAAGCCTTCACAGGCTGGATGAGCGTCCCCACGATTCACCGGTGCAACTGACAAAGGTCTGCTTTGAAACCACGGCGAAACTTGGATCTTGGAAAATTCATCGATCTTGGGCGACCAGCAACCGCCCCTCGGGTTAAGGGGCGTGAATGTTCGCTTCTTGTTTAAGAGGAGATGGTGGCCGGATTGGTCGCAAAGCGAACGTTTAAATCCAACTCCAACGGCCTCGTTTTGAGGGCGGAGGTGTCATGCGCCTCGGTGCAAATTCAGATTCATCGATGGGTATTTCATGACGTGGCTGCGGCGTAGGATGAATTATACTTAATGTTTACAGAACAAATGCATACACTGAATTAGTAGTGTAGCAGACGGCCAACTTTAGACGCTGGCCCTTCGGTTGATAACTGGCTATCTTCTTTTACAGTTGCTTCCGGGCGATCCGCTTGTCCAAGCGTCCCAGAAGGAATCCGCCCCGGGATCTCGCGCGCCATACTCTGGTACTCGTCATCAGAACCGATGATCTCTATGGCGGCAATGAAATCGTTTGGGATTGGCGACGCCCTTATTATCGGTCACGCCGAGACTTATTGGGGGTCCCGCTCAAAGTGCGAAAACCAAAGGTCCAGACTAGATCTGCACTTCCTCAACAGATTACTATCAACAATCAATCTCAAAAACGGTGTATTATGGCCTCTAACCTTACGAAACGCGTTCTTATCACCTGTCTTACATGCTTCTCTACGGTTCCAGAGGTTTTCTCTAGCGAGCATTCTGAGCAATTATCGCCGACGAGTGAAATGAAGACGAATGCTAGATGTGCTTCCTTATCCATTCAAATGAATGAAGAAGATTTGTCAGAGAAACATAGGCTGGAATATTATGTTGGAGCATATATTTTAGGTGGAATTAAAGATGATTATTTGAATAATTCATATTATTATCAATTCGGTAGGAGTGAAGGTTATATTTCTGCGCTAGCCTCGATGGAAAATGCCACAGAATCTCAAATCGCGACTCGATTTTACAAAAAACAAAACTGCAAAGATTTAATACAATCAAAAACTGATAAGCTGGAAAATTTAGAGTCACCTGTTGATATCGTAAAAAGTACAGAATATTTTAGTGGCCTGAAAGATAGGTATTACAACTTAATACTATTCGTTGAAGGTGAAACAGATGACTATGTTAAGCTATATCTCGGATTTGATGAGGGAAACGGAAGAAAGACAAGGTTAGATTTTCTGAGATTAGACGAGGAAGGAAATGTTTATAGAAACAAGGACTACTATACAGGTAACGATAACTGGATAGTTATAAAATGATTTATCTCCTCTATTTTTAATTTTTTATAACCATATTTATTTTAGCTGCATCAGTTATGAGAATTTTTCTTCCGATGAAGCCTCGTTACTCTCAGGTCGCAAAGCGGACATTCGGGTTGGGCGATAATGCTTGCAGCACGCGCGCCCTTGGAATGGAGCCAAAGGCGTTATGTAATGGGCGTCCCCGTGCCCGCAATGGTTATGCCTATCTGGATGTCAGCAGTCGGCTTCAAGCCACTCGCATAACTTCTCGACCTCGGCGATGACGGCCTCTAGCTTAACCTCATCGACATACACATTCGGAGACAACCACCAGGACAATTCCCCCTCGTCAAAGTTGATGGCTTTTTGATCAGCATCAGAAACAAAATATGGAGATGGATATTTCTCCAAGTCACTTTTGGAATGAGTTGTCTGTAGCATGGTTAAGACTTCCGGATGCTGGCCCCGATTTCGGGCAAGAACAGCCTGCTCGATCAAGTCCAGATCCGCAGGGCAACCCTCCATATCAAGGCCAACATCCTCGAAGATCTTACGATAAGCATGGAACCATCCGTTAGCGTGCTTTCGTTTGTACTCTTTGCCACGCCGTCGCTCATGCCGCAAGTGAGCCCAGTCATTTAGGAAAAGCTGGAGTGATGAAGCCACCATTGACAATGCCGTCAAGCCTACGGACTCCAGTCCGGTTTTAGCATCCTGCCATTCCTGAAGATATGGAGGCTCCTCAGACTCATCATAATCCGGAACAAATGGTGGCTCTTCGTTTTCGATCGCAGCCACTATATTCGTGAACGGCTTTGAAGCATTGCTATAAAAGTATTTAGCAAACTTCAGCCGGTCTCTCAGAAAAAATACAAGATCCACCGAGCACCTCATATCGCATAACGCCGCATTTACCGGTTTGTCGGGTGCATTGGAGTTTTAACTTTAGGTGTCTAACATATCCCAATCGTCACCTAACACCCAGCGCAGTGCAGATAACTTACCGTTGATCATTCCCCACTCGAAGTCAGTCCATGGGCCAGTATCTTCATATTTCTCTTCAACCCGTTCAGCAGACTGGATAGCGCCTTTGAGGATGTGCTCATGAATTACATCTGAGCCATAGCGCTCCGTACCTTCAGGTACGATTTCAATTTCACCATCTTCGAGGCGACGCATAAGGTTCTGATGACGGTTATACCAGATCTTATCAACTAGCTCATCCATGGAATCTAATATTTCTCTCAATCCTCTGGTTTCTTCTGAAAAATCATGCTCAAACTCGACTTCAGCGAGTAAGTCGGAGTCAATATGGTCTATAGCTGAAGCCAGATTGTTGAAATAAAAGGAGTTTGGGGTTGAAAAAATTTCGTTAAAATCCGAATGCGGCTTTCGGTGATCTTTAGAGGAAAAGTCGTTGTGATTATGGGTGACAAAGATACAACTGTCATCGCTACGGTCGAGACCACTCAGAAATTCGAAAAACTGCTCAATGATGACAGCATCCGCGACGGAGTTTTTGCTAATATGAAACGGCGCTCTTTTTTCTAGCCCACGTTGAACGGCAGCGACTTTTGAGCGCTCACTGATTGAAGTTATTACAGCATATTCAATTAGCCTTTCAACCCTATGAATAGTCGCGTAGTTCGCATCAGTCAAAAGAGGTAGTCTTGCGTTGATATCATTTAGAACGTCTATGGTCGAGGCTTGATTTTCACCCGCAAACTCATTTACTACAGCCTTGACCTGTTTAAATTCCTGAGATAGCCGTTGCGCAGTTTTTTTCGCCACATTTTCTTTATTTCGTTCATACTCCTCAACAACTAGATCAGCCAATACTAATTCTACTCTTTTTGCGCTAACCAGCTCTTCTAGAGCAGATAAAAGAGGCAGATCACCTCGTTTTGTAGAAACATCCAGCAAAACGCATGTATCGAGGAATATGTAGTTCATATAGTCCTTATTTTTTGATATCTCGTCACTGAAACCGGCTCACGTTAACCATCATCACCAGTAACAGAACCGCAGCGAAGCGGAGGTTTTGGCATCCGGTGCATGGATTGGTTATACATGACGACAGATTGAAAACAGGTAAGTAATTCCATCTTCAACCCTATTTTTTATCGATAGCAACTTTGTGATGCCGAATTTCCCGGATGACCCATGAGTGCCATCATTGAAAACACGAAAGAGGCTGAGCACATTTTTGACATCCTCATCCACAAAATTGAAAGCTTCCTCTGTGAGTATTCCGGAGCGCCCCAGCAAATACTTAATTTTCTCTTTACGCATTGGTTGACCTTGAGGAGTCTTATCGCAATCCGGTGCTTTTTCCATCACTTTCTCATCTGGAGCATTGATATCTAGAATTTGAACAAAAACTTCTCGGGCACTTGTGCAAAAATGTCGAGCGGCATCCGGGTTTTCTGGATTCAAAGAGAATAAAGCTCCCTTCCAGCGATTGCTCAACTCGGGCGACAACTCTTGCAGCATGTCGTTGATCTCAGTGCGAAGGAGATCGGATTGCTGCCCTTCGCTATCCTCAACGTCAGATTCAAGTGCGTTTGAAAGAGCTAAGCTATTCGCATTTTCTTGCTCTGATCTGTCTAAGAAGTCATAGCCAAAGTTGGAATGTTCAAAATCATTCTCTTTAGCATCTAAACGCTCATAATAAGTATTGAGCGTTATGGCAGAAGTTCTAACTATCTGGTATTTAGACGAGTTAGACGACCTCATTTTTCGGAGTTCGGAATCAATCTTTTGTCGATTGGCCCTGACCCTCGCATTGTGTTTTCTTACTTCGCTATTGTACCTGTTAACCGCCTGCTTAATTTTCTGATTATGCTGCCTGACCTCACGGTTATACTTGGCTATAGCCTGTTTCTGCTTATTCTGTGCCTGCCTGAGCTTGCTGCGCATTTGCGCGGAACTTATTCTTCTCGGCATGCAAGCCTCCTACTCATTTTCTGCATAAGAGCAATTCGGCAGCGCGCTTTATCATTGCAAAAATTCGACTGCGTCATGATTATGGACATTGAACCATCCATCGCGCTGCACATAAATCGATAAAACAATAGCTTAGCCGAGCATGGCCTTCTCCGCCATGTAATCATTCAGAGTCCGAAATTTGCTCCACCAATCATACTGGATGAAATGGCTGTGAATAGTTTGGAGGCTCTGAAGGAAAGCCCTGACTCGAATATTCGCTTTTGTTTACCTGAGCTCCGAGTGTGCCCTGGTCGCAAAGCGGACATTCCTCTGATCCGATAGCTCTTTGATCAGCCCACCTTACAGTGTAACGGAAAGACGGTCAGGCGGAGGCACAAAAAGGCAAGAACGGCCGCATTTATAGGTTTTACGGCAAGAGGACTCAGAATATCTTTTCGTGGAAAACAAAAGAGGACTGCGTCTAGCTAAAGTTGGTGCTTTCCACATCGTCATTTTGCTAAGGTTGGTACGATCAAGTCAATCTTTGTCAAGCGACAAATCCCACGATCGTGATTGACAAAAAAGACCGGCATGAAAATTAGTTTAAGAGGCTGTCAATGAATATTGAGGGAACAAACGTAAAAGATGACCTATGGAACGCTCTTAGATCCTGTCAGCAGGAAAGTGTAAAAACAGCGTTTAGCTATCTGTCAAAACCAAAGTCTGATAAATCGTGCTTGATAAGCCTTCCTACTGGTGCCGGTAAAAGTGGTGTTATAACTACTGTTTCGCACTTCACCAAAAAGAAAAAAATTCTAGTTCTTTGTCATAGACGAGCTGTATGTGATCAGTTGTATCGAGAAATTAAAAATGACTTCTTCGAGAAAATCCATCCAGACCACAGCCTAGCGTTGAAGAATGTCTTTAATAAAGTAGATGATGTATCTAAAGATGGCATCTATGTGTCAACCTTTCAAAAACTTCAAACAATGTCAGAAAAGGAATTCGATGTACTACAGAAAAATATAGATGTACTACTGGTTGATGAGGGACACACTGAGCCTTCTCCCATTTGGAGTCAGATATCCAGAAAACTTGAAGCGCATAAAATTATAATTACAGCAACACCTTACCGAAATGACCTTTTCCAGTTCGATATTGATGCAAAGTCAAGCTATATATTTACTTTTAGAAATGCTTTGGATGATGGAGTGCTGCGAGACCCAGCATTCTCCACGGTTAATGAAAAAGAATTGCCAGATATTATTTATAAAAGGATTTCAGAACAACCATGCACAATTTGTATTGTAAAGTGTAATACAGGCTCAGAAGTTAAGAAATATTACGATATGTTGAGCCAAAAATTTAAAACGCTAGCTATACATGATTCGTTCAAAAATACCGATGATGAATGTCTAAAATCTTCTGTGCCGAAAAAGGTTTCCAGTCAATCTTGGCAGGTTCTCATTCATCAGAGGAAATTAGATGAAGGTGTTGATATACCTCATGCTAAAACCTTGATTTTAACTTATCCGGTGTCTAGCGGAAGAGAGCTTGTTCAGACTATCGGTAGAGTAGTTCGTGTTTTTAAAAACTTCATCCCGAAGGTTGTCGAAATAGATACTAGCTCGAATGAAAAGTTGTGGATAAATTATCGGAAATTCGATAAATCCCTTTCGAGTGTTAGTTCGTCCAGAAAATTCCTTAATTCATTAAACACAGCATCGTTGATTAATAGTTACTTAGAAGCTTTTCCAGAGTATAGCTATTTTGATTCTTCTTTTAAAAAGAGGTTCAACCTTAAGGATTTTGACCCAAAGAGCTCTTTGAATATCCCTCTCGCCTCTGTGTGTTTCGTAAAGAAAGCAAGTGACTTTACCCTGCCCGTCATGATGGATGAAATGTATTGGGAGTATACTAAGGAAGGTGATTTGGTTGAAAGGAGAGAGAACTGTTGCGGTGCAGAAATTATTATTTCAGTAAGTTTTAATAACTCAAAGCTCTTGAAAAATGAGTTATTTTTTCAACCATCATTTGAAGTTTTTCTGGTAAAAGAGTTTGATGACCTAGTCGCTATATTTGATAGCAGGAGCCAAAAATATAGCTACAGAAAAGAGTTGGGGCTAGGGGCAGCGGTTAATGTTGATGAGCTTCTCAAAATGGCAAGCAGAGAAGAGCGCACTAGAACAAAAGAAGCTCATGCCATTGCGATAACGAGCGCGGAAACAAAGCCTGCAGGCATGTCAATGAAAAGTGAGGATTTAGAGAAAATCATAACAAATCAGACCCATTCAACTTATGCCTTTACTACTCTAAAAGTAGATAATATAGGTCAAGATGATAAAAGAAAAAGTAGCTACTATCTGGGGATGGGGTCCGGTAGAATTTCAGATCAGAAGGTCAGAAATTTTTCTTTGCAGGAGCTCATGGACTGGATAAATGATGCCCATGAAGTAATGAATCTGTCTCTTATACACATCTCCGAGCCCACGAGACCTCTCTACATCTCG
>OJEO01000626.1_pt1 | contig 12233 bp, 12 predicted proteins | sample 1593621 | NCBI WGS metagenome assembly OJEO01 (sample SAMN05416875, study PRJEB24817) | seawater metagenome | isolation source: Sea water | place: Canada:Atlantic | collected 2013-11
TGCCATATGAGCGCCACCTATTTTATCGGGCATAATTACGTTATCGGCTCCGGCAAGTTTCAGTTTTTGATAACTGGTTTCTTCGCTGGCACGACTTATAATTTTTAACTTTGGGTTAATCTGTCTTGCCGAAAGTACAATAAAGAGATTATCTGCATCACTGGGCAATGCACAAATTATAGTAGAAGCTTTTTTTATTCCCGCTTGTAATAAAACTTCATCTTCATCGGCATTTCCGGGTATGAATAACATGTCGGTTTCAGAAAAACGTTCTACTATCTGTTCGTCAATTTCAATGACTACAAAATCTTTTTTGTAGTCTAATAATTTTTCAACCGCTTGTTTTCCATTACGTCCATAGCCACAAACAATTACGTGATTTCGCAGTAAATCTACTTTCTTTTGCACTCTTTTTTGTTTTAAATTTCCAATATTGTTTTTGCTTAACATGTATTCTGTTATCACTGATAGGGCATATCCCACTATAAATATACTCGAAAGTATAAGAAGTGAGGTAAACATTTTTTCAAAAGGTCCTAACGGACGTACTTCCTGAAACCCAACCGTGGTGATACTGATCACCGTCATATAAATGGCATCGATCCATGTATAACCAGAAAAAAATCGAAATGCCAATATTCCTACTGAAAAAACTAAGATCAATAGAAAGACCGCTCCATATATTTTTGAATTGACGAATTTCTTCATCCGTATATGTTATTTAATAAAGCGGAAGATGGAACGCTCAAATTATTCATTATCATTTGATTTTCGCTTTTCAAAAAGCCTTTTATAAATCGAAAACTGAAGTGCGTTTAGCATACACCAAATCTTTTAACCGTAACCAAAAAGCAAGGGTTACATAAATGGCAAATCCCACTCCCAAAGTTGCGAAAGAAAGGTAGATGAAAAAAAGGCGTACATTTTTTACTCGCATTCCCAAACGGTCGGCAAGTCGTGAACTCACATAGAAGCCTCGTTTTTCAAAAAAATACCTGATATTATACACCAATTGTAACATACTTGCAAAATACTATTTTTTCATAACAATTGTAAAGTTATTATAGGGCACTCTGTTTTTTCCCTAAAATAGAATTGCCTACCGCGCAATGTAAACATCGTGTGTTATCACAATATTCTTTTTTTAATTGAAGCAATCCTTGCGAATCTAATGCGCTCTTTGCAATTGGTTTTAATACATTAAACTTTTTAATGACACTATTTTCTTCCTTTGCTATGGAAGAGGCAAGTTGGATGAGTTCTTCTGAAATATCTTTATTTAAATACTGAGCATAAGAAAATTGTAAAGGGATAACCGTGTTAATAAGCAACAAATCGATAAAAGCTGTGGTTAATTTCTTTTTCCGTTTTGCTGAAATCACTCCAAAATTATAGTGTGTATCCCAATACTTGGAAGCAGTCACACTGAAAATAGTATAGAATATTTCTTTTTCATGAGTTGAAATGATTTTTGAAAACAATTGCTTTTGCTCCTTATACAACATGGCCAATTGCGATAACCGGATGGTTGGGAAATTAGGTGGCCGCAACCTAAAATATTTAGGAGCAATCACCGCATCATTTGTAAGCTGAAACTTATGCGATACATACCGATAGGTTTTCTGAAGCTCTTGAAAATAACCATCTTCATTTATACCTTCTAATAATCCTGACTGTCCCAAAAACAAAGCTTCCAACTCCAATGGTTTCTCAGCGCACTTTTTTACAGTTGAAAAATCTAATGATTGAGCTAAACTATAAAAAGCGGCACCATTTACTTTTAATCCAAAGTTCTTGGCTAATAAGTTGAACAAAACAGCTTCCCAATGATTATTAGAGACTCCTAATTCTTTTAGAATAAGTTCTGATTTTTGCTGAAGTCGTTCAAAATACAACCGTTCCAACCAATTATTTATAGTGAAATCACTAACATGCGAGAATTCGTGTTCGCACGGAATCCATCGTTGCTTTTTTGAAAATAGCTTTCGATAATTTTGCAATGTAACCACATCTACAATATTCTTAATCTCAATTGTTGGAATGGGAGAATTATCTTTCCTAAAGACTTCTCCATCGTGTTCCCAAACCACATGCAATATCACCGAATCATACGCCCTATCTTTTTCGTGGTGGTGTGCATACCAATCTGAAGATTTTAAGTGAATCTCAACGTTTCCCGCCCATATTTGATTCGCTACGGAAATTTTCGCATTAAAAAAATCAGGACCCGCATCAAAATTATGCTGCCCAACCGACATTATTTTTACGGGTTCGCCTTCTGTAGTTTGTAATTGTGTAGTTGTAAACTTTTGAAACTTCCACACATAATGCAGAAAATCTTCTTTCATTTTTAATAAAAGTTGCGGGGAGTTTCAGTAACGAATATACAGTTTATTTTGAAGCTGTATTGTCTGTATTTTTCTGATTGTCTTCAGGTAAGGTATCGGTAAACAGTACACGATGCCATTTATAGAGTCGGCGATTTAAAACTATATACCGCATAATTCCTACACCCAAAAAAACAACACAAACCACTAAAGCCACGTAGCCCAACCAGCGAATGCTTTGAAAATCTTTAAGACCCAATAAAGCCAGTCCACCTAACAACAAATACAAAGAAGCCTTAATATAAGCCAAAAGCGTACGTTCGTTTGCAAGCTTGGTACGCTCTAAAGCTAGTATTTCTCGTGTGTTTACAGGTACCGGCTTGGTCCGTAAATATTTAAACAGTTTTTGTGCTTCGCGTTTCATGATACTTTAAAAGTAAAAAAATCCCGCTCCATATGCAATGGAACGAGATTTATAAATTTTATTTTCTTTACAAACTACTCGATAAAGCCTTGCTCGCGCATCCAATCGTCGTTATATATTTTAGCTACATACCGACTTCCGTGATCGTGAAATAGCACTACCACCACATCATCTTTAGTAAACTCTTCTTTTAACTGAAGTAAACCTTTCATCGCTGCTCCGGCTGAATTTCCTAAAAACATGCCTTCCACCTCAGCCAATTTACGGGTGTAAACCGCTGCATCTTTATCGGTCACTTTGGTAAAGCCATCGATAATATCAAAGTTTACATTGGCTGGAAGAATGTCTTCACCAATTCCTTCAGTGATGTATGGGTAAATTTCATTTTCATCAAACTCTCCGGTTTCATGGTATTTTTTAAATACGCTTCCGTAGGTGTCAATTCCCCAGATTTTAATATCAGGATTTTTTTCTTTTAGGTATTTTCCAACGCCGCTAATAGTTCCGCCGGTACCAACTCCCACAACAAAATGCGTGATTTTACCTTCGGTTTGTTCCCAAATTTCAGGCCCTGTGCTTTCGTAATGTGCTTTTGTATTACTTGGATTGTCATATTGATTTACATACCAACTATTCGGAGTTTCTTCAGCCAAACGTTTTGATGTAGAATAATACGAACGTGGATCTTCCGGTTCTACATCGTTTGGACACACCACTACTTCGCTACCCACAGCTCGTAGGATATCCATTTTTTCTTTACTCTGCTTGTCGCTTATAACGCAGACCATTTTATACCCTTTAATGATTGCTGCAAGCGCTAAACCCATTCCGGTATTTCCTGAAGTTCCTTCAATGATGGTGCCGCCAGGTTTTAAAAGCCCTTCGGTTTCGGCATCTTCAATCATTTTTACCGCCATTCGATCTTTTACCGAATTTCCAGGGTTAAATGTTTCGTATTTGGCAAGGACTAAAGCAGGAATTTCTTCTGCTAGTTTATTTATTTTCACTAGCGGCGTGTTGCCAATAGTTCCCAAGATATTCTCTACGTATTTCATAGCTATTTTTTATGCGAGTGCAAAGGTACGGTTTACCCAAAGGAACTACAAGATTTTATATTATTCAAAGCGTATCGCCTTCACCGGAGAGATTTTGGCAATGATGTAGGATGGAATAAGCAACATCAATAAACATAAAAGAAAGGTTCCGGCATTTAATATTAAAACATAGCCTATGTCAATATAAACAGGTGCTTCGGTGACATAATACGTATCTGGATTGAGCGGAAAAAGTTTAAAATATTTCTGAATAAACAACAGTCCCAATCCTATTAGATTTCCCCAAAATAAGCCAACACCAATTAAATACATAGCGTTATAAATAAACACTTTTCGTACGCTCCAGTCGTTACTACCCAGTGCTTTTAAAATACCGATCATTTGTGTGCGCTCCAAAATTAGAACCAACAAAGCGGTAATCATGTTAATACCGGCCACCAAAATCATAATCCCAATAATGAGGACAATGTTGAAATCAAATAGATCAAGCCATTCAAAAATAGCCCCATATTTTTGACGAATGGTCTGGGTATCTAGCGTGCTCGGCGTTTCATTATAGACCGCATTGCCTATTGCTTGAATATTATCAAAGTCGTTTACAAACAATTCAAAAGCACCAATTTGATTATCCTCCCATTTGTTCAGGCGTTGAATGTGTCGAATATCGGCTATTATATATTGTTCATCAAATTGCTGAAAACCGCTATTGTAAATGCCAACAATGGAAAAACCCCTGCTTCGGGTCTTTTTATTTTCAGCATCTTGTAAAAAGAAGGTATTCACACGATCACCTACTTTAAAATGCAGTCGATTGGCTAGATATTGCGAAATTAAAATTTCATCGTTTAGATTTTCAGAATAGTCTGGAAGGCGTCCTTCAACCAAAAAATCTTTGAATGCATCCCAATTATAATCATCTCCAACACCTTTAACTACAATACCTTCAAAATCTTCCGCAGTACGGATAACACCACCTTTTAAAGCGGTAACTTGAATATGCTTAATCCCGTCAACACTCGAAAAGTTAGGATAGAAATCTTGATTTTTTGAAATAGGAATTTGTGAGTCGTTGGAGAAATTCGTGTCAAAATTGGTGATGATAATGTCTCCATTAAAAGCAGACACCTTTTCACGAATCTTCTTTTGAAGTCCAACTCCCGTTGCAATAGAAACTAACATCATAATAATACCAATAGCAATAGCTGTAATGGCAATTTTTATTATTGGTGCCGAAATGCTACTTTTATAATCCTTGGAAGCAATAATGCGTCGGGCGATGAAAAATTCGAAATTCACAAATTAGTTTATGCAGTTATTAGTGTTCAAAAATACAGTTTTCATTCTGCTTTTCAGTTTTTTTTCCTGCGGAACTTCAGTCACCGAAAAAGAACCGGTTGAACAAAGTACACTCAATCAATACATAGAAGCGGGAGCTGATATAAAAGAAGACAACCAACGTGATCTTAAACGAAAAGAAGAAAGAGCCCAAAAAAATAAAAAATACGAAGTAGAGGTAGGAACCTTAAAAACGGAAGATGGAGTAGTTGCAGATAACGCTATTGTAGTTGGGGCAGACCAGTTTTCTTCGTATTCTGAATTGTTACAAAACAAATCGGTTGGTGTAGTTGCCAATCAAACATCACGAGTTGATGATAACTCAAAACATTTAGTTGACTTTTTGGTTGAAAAAAACATACGCTTAAAAAAAGTCTTTGCACCAGAACACGGTTTCCGTGGAAAAGCAGATGCTGGCGAAGTGGTAAAAGACGGCGTTGACACCAAAACTGGCTTGCCAATTATTTCATTGTATGGAAGCAACAAAAAACCAACGGCCGGACAATTGCAAGGGATTGATATCATGATTTTCGACGTACAAGATGTAGGCGCTCGTTTTTACACCTATATTTCAACCTTACATTATGTGATGGAAGCCTGTGCCGAAGCAAATATTCCTGTACTTATTTTAGACCGACCAAATCCAAACGGACATTATATTGACGGCCCCATTCTTGAACCCGAACATTCCAGCTTTGTAGGCATGCACCCTGTACCCGTTGTACACGGTATGACAATTGGCGAATACGCACAAATGATTAACGGGCAAGGTTGGTTGAAAAACAAAGTAAAAGCAGATATTAAAGTTATCAAAGTTAAAAACTATACGCATCAAACGGCGTACTCTTTACCCGTAAAACCGTCGCCAAATTTACCAAACGATACGGCTATTAATCTTTATCCAAGTCTCTGCTTTTTTGAAGGGACTATTGTAAGCGCAGGTCGCGGTACCGATATGCAATTTCAGGTTTTTGGAGCGCCATCATTACCTTCACAATTTTATCCATTTACGTTTACACCGCAAGCCAATGAAGGAGCTAAATATCCAAAATTTAAAGGTAAAACGTGTAATGGATTAGATCTTCGGAAACATAAACAACTAGATAAGTTGAACCTGGAGTGGCTTATTGAAGCGTATGTAGGCTATGGAAAGAAAAAGGATTTTTTCAACAATTTCTTTACTAACCTAGCGGGTACCACAAAACTGCAAGAACAAATTGAAAATGGTTATACCTATCGTGAAATTAGAGCTACTTGGCTTCGTGATTTAGAAAAATATGATACCATGCGACAAAAATATTTGTTGTATGAGTAAGTCATACCGAAAAGGCTCGCCTGAATGATGAGTCGGGCAGGCACGATGAGGAATCACATCTGAGTGAACAGTAATAATGGTAATAAAGCAGCACGTGACAAGCAGGATGTGACCTCTCCTACGTCGAGGTGACAAGCGGAATGTGATTTCTCTCTCCGGTCGAAATGACTGAATTAAAATTTACTTTTCCAACAAACAACTATTTTATGTATTTTGCTTAAAAATTTACAATTTGAAATTACATCTATCCTTTCTTTTTTTTTTCAGTCTAGTATTGTTTTCCTGTGAACCAGCAATCAAAGGAAACGAACGGTCTTTTGTTGAAGGAACTGTTTTAGATTTTGAAGGAAACGCCATTGCCAATGTTTCCGTGACCTCCAGAACTCAAAACTTGTTGTTGGGAAAAGGCACTACTGATAGTAACGGAAATTTTGAATTTACTTCCCTTCAGTCTAGATTTAGTGAATTTATCGTTGATGTAAATACAGAAAATGACAACTCGCCTTTTGGAATGTATTCTATTATTTATAGCGACAACCCACTTCAATTAAATTACAACCTATCGAATATCACCCTGCGCAGAAAAGCAAGTCTTGTGTTCAATATTAAAAAAACCAGTAACGAAAACAATACGTTAGATTGGTCTTTACAATATACTGAACCTACTTGTGAAGTTTATGACGATGAAGAAACCAACGAAAGTTTAGGACGCTGTTACGAGACTGGTTCTTTTGAAGGAACCTTAGATAATACAAATCCAGATTTTGAATCTGAATTTACATCGGTGCAAAATACAACCGTCCAATTTACCTATCAACTTAATAATACGGAACCTCAAACTATTTCAATAGAACTTACTGAAGCAACCAATTTCTATGAATTCGAATATTAAGCAACTTTTATTTGCGATATGTATTGGTATTATCACCAATACTTATGCTCAAGAAGAAACGAAAAACCTTGAACAAGGCAATGACATGACTCAAGATGATCATTATGCTATGTTCAAAGTTGGTTATTACAACCCAATAGCCATTGGGGATAATTTTGCAAATGGAGCGTTAGAACAAAAAGGAGGTGTGGAGTTTTCATTTTTAGCAAATCTCTTTGAAACGCCTTTTTTAATAGGCTTGCAATACAATTATTTTCATAGTGATGTAACAAACCAACAATTAGTTGGTACGTACGATGATTCAGAAATTCATTCCTTTGGACCCCTATTAGGGTACCAATTACTATTTACTGAAACTTGGCGCGCAACTATTGCTTCTGGTGTAGGTATTACTCATTATCAAAATAGAGCCTCAAATGAACATTTTAACGATACTGCAACTACGTTGTGGGTCATCCCAACGGTGAGTTATCATTTCAATAAAACGCTAGGGATTTATTTTTCGGGCTCCTACCGAAGGGATTTTATGAATATTCAAACTCCAGAACAACTAGACTCCTTTTTTAAGTCGGCCAATTACATAAGTCTAAGCCTTGGGCTACATATACTTATTTAATGAGTTTTTATTTGAAAAAAGCAACACGTGATTAGTGGAATGAGATTTCTCTTTCCAGTGGAAATGACTACGGCAATCGTTTTTTCATTTCTTCCACAATATTGAACGCTGCGGGGCAAATAGCCACATTTTTTAAGGTTAAGTTTGAAATTTGCTGAAATTTCTTCCGGTCGGTATGTGGAAATTCCTTGCAAGCTTTTGGTCTTACATCGTAAATACTACAGTAATTATCTTCCCCTAAAAATGTACACGGGACGCCTTGCAGCACATAATCGTTCTCTTCATCTAGCTGCAAATACGTTTCGATAAACTTGCTCGGTTTCATCCTAAAATGCTTGGCGATGCGCTCAATATCTTTTTGAGTAAAAAGAGGTCCCGTGGTTTTACAACAATTGGCACAGGTAAGGCAATCGGTACGTTCAAACTCTTCAGTGTGCAATTCTTGCATCAACGAATCTAAGTTTTTCGGGGGTTTACGCTTCAGTTTTTTAAAGAACTTTTTGTTCTCGTTATGTGTATCTTTGGCGCGTTGCGGGAGTTGTTTCAGGATTTCTTCCATAGCAACTGCAAAGGTATGAATTACGAAGTACGATTTAAGAAGTACGAATGAAAAATATAGACAACTCCCGATAAAGGTGGTTGAGTGTTTTTCGTTTTTTGAAACTATACTGATAACAAATTATTAAAAACTGATAAAACGAAAAATATATCGAAGCTACCGCTAGACGGGTTATAACAAATAAATTTTCAAACATATCACCTCAAAAAAAGTACTGACTAACCAATCCATATACACATCGACTCATCAACTAAATAACAATACCCCAATGACCGATATTTTAGGCACCGCACTACTCGATTATTACCACGGAAAGTACACCGAGGATATTTTGACCGAAACCAATATCACCGAAGAAGATATCATGCCCCTTCCCTACTTATTTCGAGAGTATGCTGAAATGCCTTCCATTGAACAAAAAGCACTCGATTTATCGTATGGAAAAACATTAGATGTTGGCTGTGGCGCAGGAATTCACTCTTTATATCTTCAAAAGAAAGGTATCAAAGTAACTGCTATTGATACTTCAAAAGGAGCCGTAGAGGTTTGTAAATTAAGAGGCGTTGAAAATGTTCAGCACATAGATTTACTCGCTTTAAAGGGTGAAAAATTTGACACTATTTTATTGTTGATGAATGGAACGGGAATTTTTCAGAAACTGGAATTCGTTTCAAAATATCTTCAGAAATTAAAATCCCTTCTTACTCCTAAAGGACAAATTTTAATTGACAGTAGTGACTTAAAATATATGTTCGATGCTGCTCAGGAAGAAAATATTTTTATTTCAGAAAAAGGGTATTACGGCGAATTGGAATTTACAATGAAATACAAAGGAAAAGAAAGTGCGCCATTTAGTTGGATTTACTTAGATGAAGCTCTTTTCAAAAAAAAGTGCCACGCAAATGGGTTTAATTTTAAACTCGTATGTAAAGGAAACCACCACAACTATTTAGCAAAGCTTACGAAGAAGGATGAATAAATTTATTGAAAGGTTTGCTGTTTTTTTTCGGCTATATACTGAAACATTAAAAAAACAGTTAAAATAAAGCGACCCATTTTCGAATTATAGATGTAAAGGGTATGTTTGCTGAAATTTAATTATTAAACTATGAAGTTTTCCCCCGTTGCCCTATTTTTCTTATTTTTCTCAACCCTAGTATTTACCGGTTGTAAAAGCGATGATTCTGATGAAGCAATTAATGACCCAACAGCTGAAAACAAAAAATCATTAGGTACTTCCGCAGAAGATATTCTATCTGATGATATTTATAAGAGCATGACCGTGGAATTAGTATATTCATTAGGTTTTGAACCTGAGGAACAAACTAAAAATATGCTCACCCAGTTTTTGAATGCCCGTGTTAACAAACCAGGAGGTGTTATAGTTAAAGAAACGGTTATCAATCCTCCGCAAGGAGCTCCTTTTGATATAGATGAAATAAAAGAAATTGAAGAAAACAATAGAACAGCCTATACAGCGGAAGATGACTTAGCAGTGTATGTTTTCTTTTCAAACGGAAACTCTAGCAAAGACACAGAAACTAGAGTAACCTTAGGGACTGCATATTTAAATACATCCATTGTTCTTTACAAAAAAACATTTCTAGATTTAGTAGCTAATAATCAAGGAACAGATTTGGCTACTTTAGAAACAACTACTCTTGAACATGAGTTTGGTCATATTTTAAGTCTTGTAAATATTACAGATGACGATATTCATCCTGAAAATCACGAAGACACCGCTAATTCTAGACACTGTGTAGTAGAGAATTGTTTAATGTATTTTGAAGCCACTAACACCGAGCGTGCTACTGTAACACGATTTTTACAAAGCAGAGGGAATGTTCCAGAGCTTGATCCATTATGTATCGCTGATTTACAGGCAAAAGGCGGTAAATAGCTTCAATCAAAATTTTAAAAATAGAACTCTACATTAAGGGTGCTTTTATATAATTAGCACACCCTACAAAACCTATTCTTTTTCTTCTAAACTAAATTCTTTTTTACCATTTATAAACGTAGCCAATACTTTGGTAGTAGGAATACTATCCTCCTCTACTTTCATAATATCTCTATCTAATACAGTGAAATCTGCAAACTTCCCTTCTTCAATGCTTCCTTTTTCGTTTTCTTCAAAGTTTGAATACGCTGCCCAAATAGTCATACCTTTTAGTGCTTCTTCGCGGGATAAGGCATCTTTTTTCTGAAAGCCGTTTTCAGGATAATGCTTTAAATCTTTTCGAGCCACAGCTGCATAAAACGTGTACATCGGGTTTACCTTTTCTACTGGAAAATCGGTCCCTAAAACAATAATTCCTGCATTTTCTAACAACGTTTTATAAGCATATGCTCCTTTTATTCTTTCTGAACCTACTCTATCTTCTGCCCAATACATATCACTAGTAGCGTGGGTAGGTTGAACGGAAGGAATGATATTTTTTGAAAACTTATCGAAATCTTTTTCTGTAACAATCTGAGCATGTTCCACTTTCCAGCGAGCATCTGTTTTCCCTTTTAAAGCAGATTGATACGCCCGTAATACTGCAATATTAGCTGAATCGCCAATGGCATGTGTATTCATTTGAAAACCGGCTGCAGCGATTTTATCGGCAAGGTATTGTAAACTATCAGCAGGCGTAATCATAGCGCCAAAATGTCCAGGCATATCGCTGTACGACTCACGCATAGCAGCTCCTCTTGAACCCAAAGCTCCATCTGCATATACTTTTACGGAACGAACATTTAATCGGTTGGTTTTAACTTTTCCGTTATTTAAATAATAATCCAAGTTTTTAGGAGTGTTACTTGCCATTGCATATACGCGCAATGCCATACTATCTCGTTGCTGCAAACTATCTATTAATTCGATAATTTCTCTATCTAAACCTGCATCGTTTACAGTAGTCAATCCCATTTCAATACAAATACGCTCGGCATCTAATAAAGCTTGTTTATTGTAGCTTTTGGTTTGTTTTGGAAACGTTTTTTTCACCAAACTCATAGGACTATCTACTAAAATTCCAGTAAGCTTTCCGTCTTCAACACTTATTACGCCGCCTTCCATTTTTGTTTCTTTAGTAATCCCGGCCAACGCTAAAGCTTTACTGTTTACAATCATTGCATGACCATCAATTCGGGTTAAAGCGACAGGTGTTTTAGGAAACAAAGAGTCTAATTCTTTTTTAGTGGGAAATTCTTTATTTTCCCAATCGTTTTGGTCCCAACCACGACCGATAATATATTCCTTATTTTTTTCTTTCTGAAAGGTTATAACCCGTGCCAACACCTCATCATAACTTGTAGTCTCTGTTAAATCTACATTTTGCAAGTTAAGCCCTAAACCAAACAAATGCGCATGTGCATCAATTAGTCCCGGAACTATAGTTTTCCCTTTGGCATCATACGTTTCAGCAATATTATACTTTAATTCCAATTCGGGTTTTACACCTATTTCAATGATTTTCCCATCTTTAACTACAAACGCATGTTCTGTATCAAAATTCTTATTAACGGTATAAATAGTTGCGTTTTTTACCAATAAATCTGCCGGATTTTTTTCTGGGGCACAAGAAATTACTAGGATTAATATAAGTAAAGGGAATAATTTTTTCATAGCTAATTTTTAAAATAACACTGCAAAAATAAAGAAAGCAACTGTAAATACCTGTCTCTTATACACATCTGACGCTGCCGACGACTCCTTACGTGTA
>OJEO01000636.1_pt1 | contig 12031 bp, 6 predicted proteins | sample 1593621 | NCBI WGS metagenome assembly OJEO01 (sample SAMN05416875, study PRJEB24817) | seawater metagenome | isolation source: Sea water | place: Canada:Atlantic | collected 2013-11
CGAGATGTAGAGAGGTCTCGTGGGCTCGGAGATGTGTATAAGAGACAGTAATATGACTATGCGTGGCGTTACTAAAACCCCTTTCTCTACTGATTATAACTTTACTGAACAAGACCATGAGTTTATGTCCAGAGCTATCAATTTAGCGAAAAAAGGGCACTTCACTACTTCTCCCAACCCTGGAGTTGGTTGTGTGTTGGTGAGTTATAAAGATGGCATTGGTCAGGTTATCGGTGAAGGTTTTCATCAAAAAGCAGGACAAGGTCACGCCGAGGTCAATGCGTTAGCTCAAGCAAAATCAAATAATCATGCTTTGTTAAAAGGCGCTACTGCCTATGTCACTCTTGAGCCTTGCAGCCACTTTGGGCGAACGCCACCATGCGCCCAAGCATTAATTGATGCAGGTGTTAGCCATGTTATTGCCGCCATGGTTGATCCCAACCCGCAAGTGTCGGGTAATGGTTTAGCTATGCTTGAAAAAGCGGGCATCACGGTTAAATCTGGTTTGTTAGAACAAAGTGCTAGACTGCTTAACGTTGGTTTTATTCATCAGATGGTTAATCACCTACCTTATGTACGCTGTAAATTAGCAGCAAGTCTCGATGGAAAAACAGCCATGGCCAGTGGTGAAAGTAAATGGATTACATCAGCAGATGCACGACAAGATGTTCAGCGTTTACGAGCACAAAGTTGTGCAATTATAACCGGTGCAGATTCAGTCCTTTTTGATAATGCCAAAATGACTGTACGTTGGTCTGAGTTAGGTGAGTTGCAAAATAACTACCCTAAAGACTCACTTCGCCAGCCATTACGCATTGTTATCGATAGTCAAAATAGGTTAACGCCAGACCTAGCATTATTCGAACATGAGTCGCCAATTTTGCTTATTAATGGCAAGGTTCAAGGGCATGTTGAAAATAAAGTTGAGTCAGATCTTGAAAACTTACCGAAATGGCCTCATTTCGTAGAACAGGTGCAATTACCTATGGCGAAAAACGCTCAAGGTAAATTGAAAATAAATTTAAAGACTTTGTTAGAGCATTTAGCAAAGCGAGGGCTCAATGATATTTTAGTCGAGTCCGGGGCACAATTAAGTGGTGCCTTTATTGAGCAAAATTTAGTTAATGAACTTATTCTTTATCAAGCGCCTAAATTAATGGGTGGCGAGGGTAAAAGTTTATTGGAAATGCCTTCAATTTCAAGGCTAAGCCAAGCTAAGGCATTAACCATTAGTGATATTCGTATGGTCGGTGGAGATATCCGCATCACTAGCCAACTAACACAACATTAAGTAGAGAAGTCTATGTTTACAGGAATTATCGAAGCTGTTGGCTCTATAACAGCCATCAATGTTAATGCCCAAGGTGCTCGTTTAGTTATTGATACCAATAACTTAGACATGAGTGATGTTAAGCTGGGCGACTCCATTGCAACTAATGGTATTTGCCTTACGGTTGTTGATTTTGATAAAAGTAAGAGTAATGGCAGCTATAGCGCAGATGTGTCAAATGAAACACTGCAGCGTACTGGTTTTGCAAATTATAAGGTTGGCAGTAAAGTAAACTTAGAAAAAGCGATGTTGGCAAGCACACGTTTTGGTGGTCATATGGTTTCAGGCCACGTAGATGGCGTTAGTGAAATATTAGCCATCAATAACAATGGTAATAGCATTGAATACTGGTTAAGTATGCCAAGTAATTTAGCGCATTATATTGCCGAAAAAGGTTCAGTGACTATTGATGGCACGAGCTTAACGGTGAATTCACTTGCGGAAAATGGCTCAAAAGGCAAGTTCCGGTTAACGATAGTGCCACATACGGTAAAAGAAACCATCTTTGCTCAGTATCAAGTAGGCAGCAAAGTAAATATTGAAGTGGATTTAATTGCTCGTTACTTAGAACGACTATTGACTAAAAGCAATGATAATGAACATGTATCAACATCGAATATTAGCGAATCCATGTTATCTAGAGCGGGTTTTATTAAGTAACCTTTTTTAGAGCAAAATATAAAAATATTAGTGAAAGATTAAACGCTGAGTCCATCTACATCATGAACTCATAAAATATACTCAATAAGAATAGTTAAAATAGGCTAACAGCATAGCTAGCCATTTAAAGAGGCCGAAATGAATTTAAATACCCCACAAGAAATCATCGCAGATATTGCCTTAGGTAAGATGGTTATTTTAATGGATGATGAAGACAGAGAGAATGAAGGTGACTTCATCATGGCCGCTGAAAAAGTGACCCCTGATGCTATTAATTTTATGGCAACCCATGGCCGTGGTTTGATTTGTATGCCAATGAGCCGTGAAAAGTGTGAAACATTAAAGCTACCCTTAATGGTAGATAAAAATGAAGCACAGTTTAGTACTAACTTTACCGTATCAATTGAAGCGGCTACTGGTGTAACTACAGGTATATCTGCTGCCGATCGTGCAACGACTGTTCTTGCTGCGGCAAATAAAGAAGCAACACATCTTAGTATCGTTCAACCAGGTCACATCTTTCCGCTAATCGCTAAAGATGGTGGTGTGTTAAATCGCGCAGGTCATACTGAAGCGAGTGTTGATTTAGCACGTATGGCCGGTTTTGAGTCAGCGGCTGTTATTGTTGAAATTTTAAATGAAGATGGCACGATGGCGCGCCGCTCTGACTTAGAAATTATTGCACAAAAACACGATATAAAAATGGGCACCATTGCCGATTTAATTGAATTTAGAAATGCGACTGAAACAACTATCGAGCGAGTTTCTCAGTGTAAACTTCCTACCGCTTTTGGTGAGTTTGATTTGACTGTGTTTAAAGACACTATTGATGGTCAAGCACACTTTGCCTTAACTAAAGGTGAGATCAAAGCCGAAGAGCCAACATTAGTTCGCGTTCATTTAGAAAATACCTTCAGAGATTTACTCTTTAGTCAGCGTGAAAGTGTTGCGACTTGGCCTATGGCAAGTGCATTAGAAAAAATCGCTAAAGAAGGTGGCGTACTGGTATTATTAGGCAAACACGAGTCGGCAGCTGAGTTGATAAACTTGGTAGAAAAATATGCTAAAGTTGATGCTGGTGAAACGGTAAAAGAGACTAATCGTCACATTGGCTCTCGCAATGTAGGTGTTGGCTCGCAAATTTTAGCGAACTTAGGTGTAAGTAAAATGCGCTTATTGAGCTCACAAACTAAATATCACTCATTGTCAGGTTTTGGCCTAGAAGTCGTTGAGTATATTGCTGACTAGCTGTTTTATTTTATCTCAATGAATTATAAAAGGTGCTTGTAATAAGCACCTTTTTTACTTTTATAGTTAGCTAAAGTACTTTTTAAAAAGCATAGTGACCTGACAGTCCTAAAGAAAATTGCATTGCTTTATCTATATCAATATCATCAATAGCAAGCGTAACAGCACACCATGAGTTACTATATTGAATCTCAGGAGAAAGGTGCTCTAAATCTAACATAAACCTAAGTGCACTACTTTCAAACTCCAGCTCGACACCGGCATAATAAAAGTTAACGTCTCCTTGTCGCTTATACCGTGCAAGATAACCCAGAGAAAAATCTTCATTAAGAAAGTTTTCTGCTTGGTAATACGCAACTAAATTTGCTTGTTCAGGTAAGGTGAAATCAAAATCTTTTGCACCAAAAATACCACGATAAAGGGGTAAGTATGACTTGCCACCAAGGCTATTGATAAAAGTGCCATCTGTATCGACGTTACCCTGGCTAAAACCTAAACTTTTCATGCTAAATTGTGTATATAAATCTTTAATATCAACGTCTATATTAAAATTATCAGTTACTTGCCAATTGATAGCTAAATCAAGCGTTATACCATAACCATCGGTTTCCCATTTATTATTATGATTAGTGTGTTTTAAAAAATTTTTATCATTGTAATACTCAGTTATCTCGGCAGTGCCAGTAATATTATTATTATTATCACCAAAAATTTCACCGGTAATTTGAGACTCTCTGCTAGCACTAACATCCCAGTAACCTAGATTAATCTCAGTGGAAAATCCGTCAAAATGCCATTGATAACCAACTCTAAAACCATTACTACGTTGGTGATGTAACTTTAATGCAAGTTGATAACTGTCTTGTGTGGTTAGTGGTTGATCGGTACGCTCTAAATAAAAAGCTTGAGCGGTATCGGGGTTAGTAAATACAAAGTAATCAATTCGGTGGGCAACATTAAAAGATATATTTCCCCAATAAGCTTTTAAACCTGTTTCATTTTGAGTAAAGCCAATACTTGAATCTGTTGCAGGAGCTTGCTGCCACTCGTCATCAATAAGCTGTTTTATTGGTAAAATATTACTATAAGATTCACTTAATACATAAGCAGAAATACTATTATTGAATTGTTCATTATTAGCGTAACTTTTATTTGGCCAAATAATGCTAAATAAAAAAGTTAACGTAACAGCACAAAGTAAATTAATCTTCACTAATACTCCTTGTTGGAAGAAATTGATCATTTGTTAGCTTATAAAAAATGCCAGTCATTGATGACTGGCATTTTAACTTAACCTAAACGACTATCGTTTAGTAGTTTTTAGCGAAGCAAAATTTATAAACTTTCTTCTTCTTGAACACCATCATTATCAATGTCTGCATAAACGATAAAAATAGCGCCATCTCTATCTTCAATGGTTGCAGCAACGATAGCTGTTGGACCAACAAGGATTTGCCCTAGCACTTGTGTACCTGTAGCATCTTCATCGGGCTCATTTAGTACTAGTACAACACCATCAGCATTATTAGCCGTTAAGCGGCCTTCTACTTCGGTATTGTAATGTGCAGTAAATGAACGCTGCGTATCTGCACCAGGTAAACGGTAGCTCATATCAAGATCAAACATACCATCTTCAAGAGCGCTTCTCTCGCCTGATAGTTGCAATTTAACTTGGTAGTCACCTAAGATGGCTTCTAATGTTAGTGCTGCATTAACATCAAGGAAGCTCTCTTCATCTTCTAATGAATTAGTAGCGTCAGCTGCTGTGTTGTATCCATCAAACACTGTGGTGCTGCCAATCGTTAATCCGGCAACCTCTTCCGATGATAATGTATTTTCAACAGAGCCAATCTCATCTGTATAGGTGTGTAAAGTTGATCCTCGCGCATTGGTCAACCAACGTTGATAAGCTTCTAATGCATTGGTAACGGCAAATGGATTAAAAGGGTTTTGAAAGCCTAATTGCATCTCAGCGTATGAATCGGCAAAGTAATATGCTTCACCTTCTTCAAGCACTGTACCTGCAGCATCCGTTAATATACCTTCATCATTGATGTACTCACTATAGGTGAAAGATCTAGTCAGCTGGTCGGCATTACCATCTTCATTGTTATCAATGGGTGTAATTCTATAGAAGCTATTATGAGTTTCATCATCAAAATTATTAGTTCTTAAAATGGTCACTTCTGCTACATCTAAGCCAACATCATTCGTCGAATAGGTTCTGCTATCCAACTGAGAAAAACCTGAATCATCGTGTCTTTCTCTGTTATAGACCAAGTTTCCAGGGCTTGAGTAGATTACAGTATGAGTTCTTACATCAGTCCCTGCTTTAGCGATAACTGTATCACTATCTTCGCTAACTGTAATAGAGAATGCACCTTTGACGATTGGTTGAGTTAAATAAGCGGTAGGATTAAGTTCAGTAAACTCACCTGCAGCGATATCAGCCAGTTCCTCGTCATTAAAGAATACTTTTACAGTACCAACATCTTCTACATTTAAACTATAGCTATTACCCCACCAACTAGTAATCGTTTGAGCTAATAACTCTGCACCATTACCGACTGTTAATGGATTCGCGATAAGCTGGTAGGAGTTATATTTCATAAACTCTTCAATGCTGGTGTAATTACCCAAATACTCTGCGTTATCCCAAGATAGCTGGCTACCATCACTGTTTATTAAGTTACCGTTAGCATCCATCATAGAGTCAAAGCTAGCGCCGTAACTAGTGTCTTTAATATTATTTGAAATGAGTAGTCTATGAATATTATAAGCGTCAATTGTACCATTGCCATCATTATCTACAGGAGTTATCCGTATTGACTTAGCACCATAACTAATTTCTTCTTCACCAGTGATATAAGCACGTGTATAGCGAGTAGCTTCTTCGGTTGTACCTGAAGGAGAAGGAATACGCTTACTGATTATTTTCCTCTCAATGCCTGTTCCCCAGTAATGCTCTTCAGGACTAGTCGTTACCGTTGAATTTGTCGCTGTCCATTCACCTACTTTGTCACCCGGAGTAAATAAACGTGTTTCTACTATTTGTTCATCATCGACTGTTTTTTCTGCTTCCGTGAGAACAATATTGTTTAAGTCTTCAGAGAAAGTAAAGTTAATAACATCTGCTACTTCTTTGCCTATATATTTAAAATCAGGTGCTTGATAGTCAGCTAAGTTATCAATATTTACCGTTAAGGTTGCGCTGATTGCATCTCCTTCAAGTGAGTTAAAGGCGCCACTAAGTGTCAATGTCTCAGGTAGAGCTAAGCCTTCTAACTCAGGACGACCATAATTAGTTGTGCTCTGTTGCAGTTGGTCATCCCATTCCCAGTTTTCATTTAGAATGCGCTCTTCTACTAGCAGTAACTTAGTCTTTATCATGCCTTCAAACGTGACAGGGTTAGGTACTGCTTCTGTGACTTTTTGAGCTAATGATAGGGTTAGCTCTAGCTCTCCAGAAACGATTTCACCTTCGTAAGTATCATCATCCAAAGCTGCACGTGAGGCTGGGGTGTCTAAGTTAACTTTTGCAAAACTGCCTTCATTTAATGTGAATTTAGCACCAGCAGATTCAACTAAACCATCGATCGTTAAAGTGATACTTTTCTGATCTTCTGAAAATTCAGCCGAAACATTCAACTGAGCTTTTTCACTGCCTGAAGTTGCGTCTACGGTAAAAAGAATACCACCTGCTGCTGTTTCTTCCTCAAAAGTAACAATGCCGGTAGCACCGTCTATATAGGCTGCAATGCTAATGCCTGCAGCTGCAGCTGCTTTGGTGATTGTGCCGTCATCATAGGCAGTACTTATGTTGGATAATGCATCACTAACTTTAGCAAGCAATTCAAAGCTGTCAGCTTCAGCCTCAACCATAGTTCCAGCGGCTTCTAACAAGGCGACATATTCATCACCTTGGCTTTTAATACCAGCACCTTCTTCTGTTGTATCATTAAATAAATGACTAAATAAACGTACATCCTCAACCATTGCTTTAGCTTTTGCTACCGCATCACCGTCAGTAAGTACATCAACAACTACTGCAGCACGGCCATCGTCACCAACGTTAGTTTCTTGATAAACCTGTTCATTGATAAGCTGTGTTTCTAGCTGTGCTAAGTTTAACGTTGTTGTTAAATTATCGTCTAAAGCAATTTGCTCTGCTGCTACTTTGGCTGACTCAGCAGCACCTTCAAGGACTTCTGCCAAGGCTAATTCAAAGCCATCATCTTCATCTTGAGCAACTAAAAAAGCACCGTCGTTTTCAACTAAATCAGCAGCAACTTCAGCAAGTTTACCCGATAATATACCAGCATCATCAGTTTCACCTGAGAATAAGGCAGCCATAATCCCAGCATTGATTAAGCCATATTTTAGTTCGTCTTTATTGTCTTCGGCTGCAACGGCTGCTGCGTTATCTGTTACCGTTGGCTCTAGTAAGGTAATATCACCTGTAATACCAAAAGTATTTGCTATTTTAGATGACTGTGCTGCTACGGTTGCTGTATTAATGCCATCTTCATCAGCTTCAATTAGTTTTGAAGCTAAGTGAGTTAAGGCTGATACGTTTATTTTTACTTCTTCATCAGGATTCACTACCGAAATAGCAGCAAGCTTGAAACTAGGATCTGCACTCGTTAAGTTTATTTCTTGAGCAAATGCTACATCACCACAGCCAGCAGGTGCATCACAGGTCATCTTTGTTGGATTGGCTGGATCTGTACTTGGTGATAACTCAACTTTTATTGGACCCGTGTAATCTAGTACTGTAAAGGTATAGTTACCCTCACCATCAGTGCTAACATTAGCATCTTTCAGCTCTGTATCTGATAAGGCTAATGGGGTGCCATCAACAAATTTATATACGGTTACCACAGCATTTGTTAATACTCCCTTAACAGCTTTACCATTAATAACTGTTTCAACAGCGGTAACTGGGGTTTGTTTAGTATCTGCTTCTGGAGTTGAACTATCAGAGCCACAAGCGGCAAGAGTTGAAGTTAGTGCTAAAGCGATTAGCGATTTTTTAAGCTGCATTTTACGATCCTTTTTATCCTTTAAAATGAAAATACATAAGTAATACAAATGTTAACGGCATTATTATCTTTAAAAGTGGAAAACACAAAGAATCCCTTACATCAATGCGAGTCATGCATAGCGGTTAAAATAAGCAATAAATGGCAAATCAACACAAAAAAAAGTGTAACTTTAATAGTTACGATTCGATGCTTTTTTATGCATAATGGTATTTAGTTGTTGTTAATAAAATAAACTGAATAAAAACATGCGTCTATCGCCTTTTATCTTTGGCTTTTTATTGTTAGTTGCTTCACTTAATAGTGTTGCGGTGCAAAGAGATCTTTATTTTAATAACTTGTTACTTGAACAAGGTTTAAATCAAGGGTCTATTTATAGTTTAGCTAAGGACTCTTTCGGGTTTACTTGGATAGGAACACAAGATGGTTTACATCGTTTTGATGGTCATGTTATAGAATTAGTACCTTTGAGTGCCACTTTGCTACCTAAATATCGCTTTATTCGAGATATTAAGGTCATTAACAATCAGCTTTATGTGGCAACAACTGATGGCTTAGTGGTAATTAATCTCTTAACGGGGAAAAAGCGTTATCCAGATGTGAATAACAGTGTTATTTACAGTGTTATTGAAGTCAATGAACAAGTTTGGCTAGGCAGCGAAACAGGCCTTATCATATTGAATTTTGACCATGAAATTATTGATTATTATGGTCAAAATAACTTAATTAATAATTCATTTTGTCAAATATCAGCAGCACCTAAACGTTGCAGTAATGAGATTCGTACATTAGTCTTTGATCAAATTAAACAAACTGTTTGGCTTGGTACTAATACAGGGCTGTTTGAATTCAACCTTGAAGGTAAGCTATCTAATGCAAGTAAGCAGCTAGACGATTACCTTCAATACCATCAAGTTGATGCCAGATATTTGGCAGGAAATTCCATACGAAAATTATTTCTAGATAGTTATCATAAATTATGGATAGCTTCTTATTATGGTGTGCATTATCTAAACCTTGATAACTCCAATTATCAAGGAAGAATTAAGCATAGTTATCACCAAAAAAATCTCCCAAATACGTTAGCGAGTAACAGAGTTCTGGCTATTGCTCAAGATGATAATGGTGATGTTTTGGTTGGAACCAGTAAAGGTTTAAGTCGTCATAAAAACTCACCAGATGATACAGATATCAATTTCACTAATGAATGGCAAAACTTTAATTCTCATAATACTAGCGCGCACAGTTTGGCAGACAATTGGATTCGTAGTTTATTGACCGATAGTGAAGGTCGTATATGGGTAGGTACTAATAAGGGGTTGTCGGTAACTAATGTTCAAAGGGAAAAAGTAGCTATTTATCGAGCAGCAAAAAATAATGTTTTTAATAACTATATTTTAAGCTTTACAGAAGAGTCTGATAATAAGTATTGGATTGGAACACAAGAAGGTTTGTACATTTTTGATAATAAAAGGGCTTATTCTTTTCCTGAACTACAAAGTGATACCGTATATGATACTTTGATAACTTCTAATTATCTTTGGGCTGCAACACGTAGTGGTTTATATAAAATAAATATAAAAAATCATGAGGTTACTCAGCACTATAGTAGCGAAAACTCCCCTTTTGGTGAAGCTTTCATTTATAAATTACTCCGTATTGGAGATAGTATTTGGCTTGGCACTACAGCCGGGTTACACCAATTAAATTTGGAAAGTAACCAGTGGAAAAGTTGGTATAAAAAAGATGGTTTAGGTGACTCTGAAATTTATACCTTATATTCACACCAAAACAAGCTATGGATTGGGACCGCGAAAGGGTTAAGTGTTTTAGATTTGCATTTAAATAGTTTTAAAAACTACTCTCAACAAAACTCAAGCTTAGAATCTCATTGGATCTTTAATATACATCATTTAGAAGGTGATCGTTTTTTAGTTGCTAGTGATGGTGGTGTTTACGAGTTTAATACTACAGATGAAAGTTTTGATTATATTGGTATTACACAAGGCAATGCCTATGGTTTAACACAAGACGAGCAAGGCTATTTTTGGGTCACTTCAAATAATGGTTTATATCGATACAACGCATCTACAAGGGAGTATAAAAAATTTGTTGAAAGTAATGGATTTGCTAGTAATGAATATAACCTAAATGCAAGTTTAAAAAATAACCAAGGTGAATTGCTGTTAGGTACCGTTAATGGTTTTGTTATATTTAAGCCAGAAGACTTTAGTCAAAATAAATATGTATTAAAACCTCGATTAGTGTCTAGTCTGTTTATTGATAATAAACGTTACTCTTTATGGGATAAGGTCCCCTTAACTAATGATGATGCTATTTTTCTCGCTAAAGATTTCTCCATTGGCTGGCATGATACAAAAATTAGTCTTCAGTTGAATAATCCATACTTTGCTATAGCTACACCAATACAAAGTACCAACTTTCTGACAAATATCAATTTAAGCAATATACAAAGTGGCTCGAATTCCATACCTTTATCATTAAAAAATAATAATTTTATCAATGTTACAAAGCAAGCACATCCACTATTGAGTTGGTGGGCAGTAGTAGGTTACGTTGCTTTATTTTCAGTTATGTTAATTTTTTTAGTTCGTATTAGACTAATGCATAGGTTTAATAAAGCATTACTGACAAACCATGAAGTCATTGCAAATCAGAAAAATGAAATTGAGAATCACATGCAGTTTAAGCAAAATTTGTATTTACAAATTCAACACAGTTTTAAATCACCCGTGTTCGCTTGCAGGGGGTTATCAAAACAAATAGATACACTGCTGACCAGTGAAAATGATATTGATAAAGCGAGCATTGAGCGAAAAAATAGCAAGCTATATAAAGCATTAAATGATATTTCAAATCTTATTGATGATTTTATTGTATTAACTCAAAAAGAACCTGTGGTAAAAGTTAAGTCAAAACAATATATATTGGCGACGTTGGTCAGAATTAATGCACTGATGATAGATTTAGCAATCACGAAAAATGTGACACTAAACTTCATAGAAGATGCAAGTCTCAAAGAACTTGATCATATTTTTGCCTGTGAAAAGTGCTTATATTTAATTTTAGAAAATGTACTCTCAAATGCAATAAAATTTTCTCAGCAGAATGGTCGTGTAAAGATCTTAAGTAGCAAAATTTCAGGCCATTTAGTCATCGAAATTAGTGATAATGGCTGTGGATTTTCTAGTAAAGATTTGAGTAACATTTTTACCTTATATTATCGTGGTGAAAATAGTGAACAATATAGTGGAACCGGCGTAGGGTTAACGACAACTAAACAGCTTGTTGATGAACTCAACGGTGAAATTTGTTTTGAAAAAAATAGCCCCTGTGGCACTATAGTAAGAATAGAAATTCCCTTAGCAGAACAAAATGGACTTTGATAAATTTTTTACCGAATTTGAACTAAGCCAACCTAAAAGTCATACTGTTTTAATTGTTGATGACAATCATGCAATGACAGATTATTTGTCGGAATTTTGTTTTGATCACAAAATAGTTTGTCACCCATTTAATAATCCATTAGACGCATTAAAAAACTTTAACGCTATTAAGCCCAGTCTATTAATTGTCGATTGGTTAATGCAGCCTATGGATGGTCTAACTTTTATTAGTCAAGTTCGAAAAAAATATGATCAATATGTTCCTATTTTATTTATGACGGGCTCTGCACAACCACTGTCTCTTATACACATCTCCGAGCCCACGAGACCTCTCTACATCTCGT